>JACCDI010863353.1_pt1 | contig 12924 bp, 10 predicted proteins | sample 7442791 | NCBI WGS metagenome assembly JACCDI01 (sample SAMN15323434, study PRJNA562643) | freshwater metagenome | isolation source: river surface water | place: USA:Blue River Watershed | collected 2017-08-15
CGATACACAGGCATTAAACTTCAAGACTTCGCTCAAGACATCATCGGTCAGGATGGTTCTTTAAGACGCATTATTTGCAGCAGAAATCTCAACGACAGCGGTTATTGGGAAAAGCAAGAATTAATAAGTTTTGACCAAAATAACAATCCGGAATGGGGACAAAACAACAAACTGGCATGGATACCCAAAATTGGCATTAAGGACCCTGCATACATCCAAAACCGTTCGGCGGCAGTAACAGAAAGTGGACTGAACATTATTTTCAACGGCAACAAGTCTCACCGAGGCTATCATTTAGGCGCAATAAAGAATGGCAGCAATCAGTATCTATGGAAAACGGCGTCATCAACCGGCAGCAATTACAGCGGAGAGATGCCCAATGATGGCACATTTGACATAGGCAATCGGGTTGAATATGCAGGAGGTGACGTGTATGCATTAGAGAGCAATATATTTTGGAATTACCACGGCGAGTTCTGGAAAAACTCACAGACCAATATCTGGAACCATTACCATGAAAGCGGATTGATGGTCAGTCAGTTTGGTGTGGTATCGCCAGAAGCAGAAGCCCTAGAAAGCGAAGCCTTTGCCAAAGGCGCTGGTAATGTATTCTCATCTACCTTAGTAAAAGTAGGCAGCGATTACTATATCTACCACAACGACGAATCGGTGCATGGCGGTGTACACAGATGGAAAATCACAGGCTTAAATACTATTCGAATACAAGACATTGCCATAACAGAAAAAGCGATTGACAAAGACGGCTTGATTGGGCAAATATATCAACAATCTAATCTGGATGCATTGTATTTGAGTTACGAGACCAAAGGAACGCCATTCGAAACAGTTCCAGGTAAAAGCAGTCGCTGGTCGGGCTACCTGGACACAGACAGCGGCACATATCAGTTCAGAATAACCTGTGAAGGCCGCTACAAAGTATGGTTAGCCGGACAAATTTTGACAGATCAGTGGACAAACAATCATCCAAATCAAATAGAGACCAGTAACATAATTCTGCATGGTTATGCCCCTATTGTAATTGAAGTGCAAGAGCAGCCGATACAAATTGAATGGCTCAAAAATGGGCAGTATACTCCAATCACATCAAATGATTTTATACCTGACAGTTTCAGAAAGCACCAAAGCCTCAATTTGATGGAAGGATTGAAAGCCTTTCACCGATTTACCGACAGCTTGTATGGTTGGCGTATAGAGACCAAGGTTGCTGACACCTTACAATGGCTGGCACAAACAGCTATAAAATCTCAGAAACCTGGACATGAAGACCTTTGTGTGTATTACAAAAGTTCGGAAAATAATTTAAGGATAACACGAAATTTAAAAGGCATCAGTTATTGCGACAAAGGATGGACATTGAAAGGTTACATCAATATAGAAAACAATACCCCTCTGGACAAAGAAGGCGGATTAAGTTTGTTAATAACAGATAGCAGAGGAAAGATCCTGACAAACATCAAGCATCAGGTCTTAAAATCGGATGTATACCAGAATCCAACATTTATTAGCATCAACGGAGCAGAAGTTTTTAGAGAACCCAACCTAAAGACAGGCAGATTCATTGGACGTTTCATGCCATTTAATATTATTTTTCAAGACAAAGGCGTCACATTTAAATTGGGTGATTTTATGCCTGTTTATGCAGCTTATGCAGAGGCAGAAGCCGATTACACACATCCTGGAACATTAACAATACAAATGCATGCATATCAGGCACCATCTCTTCACCATATTAGTTTAAGAGATCTAAAAATAGAAGGCGGCGGACAATTGTTATTGAATGGACAATTAACAGACACAATATGTTATGATGAAATTCTGCAAATCAGCGGACCAAAATTGAGCAATTACAAGTGGAGCAATGGCAGCAAAAAACAGCAAATCACGATTAGCCAAAGTGGAACTTTTTTTTTAACAAGCACTCAAGACGGTCAATGCCCACTAAAATCAGATAGTTTCAACATAGTGGTATTATCTTCGAACAAAGCCAACATTTTAAAAAGTGGAGATACATTAATATCCGACAAAAACACTGGCAATGAATGGTTTTTGGGCACTATGAGTCTGGGCACCATACAACGCATCGTTGCCAAGCAAAAAGGTTGGTATTATTTAGAAAACAGCATCGGAAGCAGATGCAAAAGCAGAGACAGTATCTTTATAGAAAACTTAGGCATTCAAACAATCGCTCAAAGCGGACTAAAGCTATATCCCAATCCCAGTCATACTACCTTTATTGTAGAGAGTAATGAAACAGCTTACTTGAAATTATATGACAGCAGTGGCAGAATGCGATTAGAGCAAGCCGTAGAAAATGGATTAAATGAGATAAAGTTGGATGAATCTGGCGTTTATTTAATAAAAATCGAAAACAGTAAAGGGATTTTCAACTTCCAAATTTTGCTTTTGTAAAGCAAATTTTCCTTTTAATTCTCTCATATTCTATCATTTAACACTTTAGAACTGAATTTTCATTTAAGCCCCGCAAATTAAGTCGATTTGCAATAATTTTGCGTTGAAACACAACAACTAATCGTAGACAAGAGAGAACGCTTTAAAAAAATAAAACTATGCCCCAAGACACACACAGCCAAATTGATCCGAAAACTGGCTTACCCTCGGGATTAAAAGTAGATCGAGGAGAAACGCAGAAAGATGTAAACACATCGGTATTAAAGGAATTGGTTAAGCGAATAGACAATCAAAAAACCATCAAAGCGATAGATTTACCATGTGGCAATGGCGGTTTTTTAAGATATATGCGCACAATTTTCCCAAAAGCACAATTATTTGGGGCTGATATAGTATTACCATCCAAAGCTCCGGAACACACAACATGTTATCAAATCGACTTAAGTAAAGATTTTGACATCCCTCAGGAAGCGCGTTTTGATCTGATAACTTCTATAAGTGGCGTGATGATGTTTGGCAACACACAAAACTTTATAGAAAACTGTGCAGGCCGACTTGAAAAAGGCGGATTATTGGTGATAACCAACGACAATGCATCAACTATTATCGACCGTTTAGCCTTTTTGTTTTTAGGACGGTACAGGCAGTTTCCTCTGGTTTTCGAGGACAATCAGGGCATTACACAAAACATTCCGATACAGGAATTAGTGCGACTGTTAAGGGCATCTGATTTTGAGATAGAAAAAGTTGAGTACACTGCATTTTACAAGAAAGATCTCAAGTATTTACCATTCATTTTATTGTTTGCTCCATTCCAGTTTCTTTATAAAAGCATTGTAAAGACCAGTATTAAAAAGGAGGTAATCGACCAAATGTTTGGCTTAAAGCAGTATTTGTACAAGCATTATATTATCTACGCGATTAAAAAATAGCTTTTAATTTTCCATTTTAAAATCGGCAATATTTAGAAATTGTCGTTAAATTGCGCCCTGAAAACTTGCTCCATAAACGCTTATAAAACGGCGATTTATAAAACTAAAAAACACATGCCAAACAGGGATCCCTATTTAGATAATTTAAAAATCATTTTGGTTTTTTGTGTTGTCACGACACATTTTTTCTTTGAGTATAGAAACAGTGCAACCATGATGGCGGCATTCAATGCCATGTGCGTTTTTATCATGCCGGTATTTATTTTTATCTCTGGTTATTTATCACGTCATATAAGAGGTCAGCGACCTAAAGACATTGTCATTTTATTGGTTCCATATTTTATTCTGGAAATTCTCAATCTCATTTTCACTAAATCAACACATTTAGGATACGGCAATAAAAGTTTACTAATTCCGACCTATCAAAATTGGTATTTATTATCTTTGTTTTTCTGGCGATTGATCATTCCGTATTTCAGAGCACTTAAGTCGCAATACGCCATCCTGATTGCTTTTTCAATGTCTTTTCTTTCAGGATTTGTGCCACAATTAGGCGAATTTTTATCCTTATACAGAACCTTTTTTTACTTACCTGTTTTCGTGTTAGGATTTTACAGCAATGACATTCGAAGCATCGTCTCAGACAAACTCATTCACAAATGGATAGCTGGCATTATTTTTTTCGGATTTTTAATTAGCATCGCTTTTGTATCATACAGCAACACCCACAAAGCTGAAGATATCTTTTATGCTTATTTACCAAACTCAGGTTATACCAACGATTTAAGTTCAATTATACTTAGAAACATTGCATTGATAAGCAGTATACTCTGTGCTTATTGTTTCATGCACATAATTCCTGGCCGACATCTTAGAATAACTGCATTGGGAAGGAATACCATGTACATTTATTTGTTTCATATGTTTCTGGTATTGCCAATTATAAAAGTAAGCGGTGAATACGGTGCCGGAAAGACCGAAATTATCATAATACTATCTTCCATTTGCATTAGCCTTTTGTTATCCTCAAATGCTGTTTGCAGTTTATTAAAGTGGGTGATATATCCGAGCATACCAGATCGCATCAAATCAAAAATTCAGTCATGAGACGGCTTGTATTTGCGGGATTAGTATTAGGATTACTGCTATTTGGCATTACGCAGATACCGGTGATGAATGGCCATCGCGCTGAAAAGATTGTATTCAAATCAGACGCTTTGCAAGGTAATAAAGCAGGAGAAGAACCAATGAGAGACGTATTGGTTTATCTCCCAAAAGATTATCAGAGCAGCGGCAAACGTTATCCGGTCTTATATTTTTTACATGGTTTTGGCGTTGATCAAAGCGACTATTATCAGATGGCTATCGACCATCTAATGGATTCGGCCATAGCACAACATGTAACATTGCCATTTATTGTTGTAGTACCCAATGGCAGCAATCAATTTAAAGGGAGTTTTTATGTTAATTCAGAAATTAATGGCAGGTGGAGCGATTATATTGGACATGATTTGGTTCAATACATAGATGCAAATTACAGAACCATTCCAAGCAAAGACAGTAGAGGTATTTGCGGCCATTCCATGGGAGGACAAGGCGCATTGAGGGTAGCCATGTTATATCCCGAAGTATTTGGAAGTATCTACGCCATGAGTCCGAGCATTTTGAATTGGGGTAAAGACTTTTACCCAGGACATCCTGGTTTTAGAAACGCCATCAAATCACAAAACATGGAGACCTTGAGTGAAGACCCATATGCTCTGGCATTTGTGGCCATGGGCAGAGTTTTTAGTGCAGATGAAAACAAGCGACCATTTGGTGCACGATTGCCACTGAAAGTTAGTAAAGGACATTTCAGCAGTGATAGTTTGGTCATCAAGCAATGGGAGCAGTATTTTGTCAACAACATGCTTGAAAGATACTCTGAGGGATTTCGACATTTGAATGGATTAGCGATAGACTGGGGCAAGCAGGACAGTTATTTACACATACCCAGCAGCTGCAAAGAATTATGTAGAAAACTGGAAATAATGCAGATACCCTATCAAAAAGAAGAATATGAAGGTGGACATTACGATAAAATTCCTGGCATGAATGGTCGTTTTTATCAAAAAGTCATCCCATTCTTCAGCAGTCACTTAGCCTTTTAATGCGTTTTTTTACTTAAAAGCTTAATTAAGACGAAAAATCATCATTAAAAAAATGGTTTTTCTTTCATAGATAAACCCTCAAATTGTTAATTTATATTGCACTAATTTTCAATTATTTAATAATTAATACCCCCTCAAACACACCATTTTTCCACAAAATGTATTTGGAAATGAACAGAGATTGATTTATTATTGCACTAACAATTCTTTTGAGTAAAAAATACTAAAAAGTATTGTCGGAGCCCTAACACAAGCTTCGCAACACTAAAAATTGAAACAAACACGGATGAACACACACAAAAGTCACCCAACTTTTATGAGCATCTGTATGGTTTTGCAATAGCAGAATTAACAGACTTGTGGTTATTCAAATAGCGCGATAGAAAGGCAGTTAGTTGCCTGATATATAAAACACAAAACACAAAATGACAGGATTAGTAAAGGCTAAGTCTATCAAGACTGCCAAGTACAAACAGTACAAGTACATCAAAGTGGATCCCCATTTCGAAGATGGGATTGCACTGGTAACCTTAAACCGCCCAGAGGTATTAAATGCCTTATCGCTCACATTAATGGAAGAATTGGGTGACGCTTTAACCAGTTTAGACAAAGACAATTCTGTTAAGTCAGTTATTTTAACCGGCAGCGACAGAGCCTTTTCTGTTGGTGCCGATCTAAAAGAAGTTGCTTCCAGCAAGACCATTGACTTATTGATCATCGATCAGTTTAGCATTTGGGATGAGATGGGTCGTTTTAAGAAACCATTGATAGCAGCTGTTTCTGGTTGGGTTGTTGGTGGTGGTTGCGAATTGGCTATGTTGTGTGACATGGTTGTTGCATCAGAAACCGCCAAATTCGGTCAGCCAGAGATCAGACGCGGTATTGGTTCTGGTGCTGGTGGTACCCAAAGAATGCCCAGAGCAGTTGGTAAAGCCAAGGCTATGGAAATTATTCTAACAGGTGATTATATTGATGCTGAGGAAGCATTGAGAATTAACCTGATCAACCATGTCTATCCGGTTGATCAATATTTAGAAGGTGCATTAAAAATTGCCAGAAAGATTGCAGAATTGCCGCCATTGGCCGTGCGATTAGCCAAAGAGTCTGTCAACAAAGCCTTCAACTCTACCCTATCTGACGGTTTAACTTTTGAGAGAAAAAACTATTATTTAACATTCTCGACAGAAGACCAGAAAGAAGGCATCCGTGCATTTTTGGAAAAAAGAAAACCTAATTACAAAGGCAATTAAAGAATCAGGCTTACTCTGCACTTTAATCTGCACATTGTCAGTTTAATAGGTTTTTACTTCAAAAGTAACTTTACAACCATTAAAATGTATCTTTGCGGAGCAATTTGCGACAGCCAAAAACATATTTTACACAAAAGAACGAATGAGTGAAATTTTAGGCATACAGTTTTACAACCATGGCACCGACCAGCTATTTGAGTCGTTGAACAACAGTGGTGGTTTAATGACGGTTCCAGCTGCGCCAGCATTGGTAACCATTCCAAAAGACAAGCATTATTACGACTCTTTAATCCATTCTGATTATGTGATTGCTGATAGTGGCTACATGGCCTTGATTTGGAATGTATTTTTCAAGCACAAAGTCATCCGGATCTCTGGATTGGAGTTCATCAACTATTTTCTGGAACATGCCAGTGAAGTTAAAGGTCAGGTAATGACTGTAAACCCTGGGGCAGAAGATGCGCGTATCAACACCGAATATTTAATCAGCAAGGGCATCCAAACGAATACTGACTTGTCTTACGAAGCACCATTTTACAAAAATGGCGTTCAGGATGAAATATTATTGCAAAAGATAGAATCAACCAGACCTAATTGGGTGGTAATCAATATTGGTGGTGGCACCCAAGAAAAGCTGGGTTTATATTTAAGACAACATCTTAGTTACAAACCTGCCATTATTTGTACCGGAGCGGCATTGGCTTTCAAAACCGGCAGACAGGTAAAAGTAAGTTCATGGATGGATAAATTGTACATCGGCTGGTTAGCCAGATGCATAGCCAAACCAAAGCTATACATTCCAAGATATATGAGTGCCTTTAAACTCATCGGTTTAATTTTCAAATACAAAAACAATCAATACAAATACAATTAAATAATAATTATGAATCACAAAAAAGCATTAGTATGTGGCGCAGGCGGTTTTATTGGCGGCCACTTAGTTAATCGACTTAAATCTGAAGGCTATTATGTAGTAGGCGTTGACGTAAAACACAACGAATATGGCAATAACAATGCTGACGAGTTTATCATCGGCGACTTACGCGATCCAAAAATCGTGGAGGACATCATTTCAGGTAAAAACTTTACGGAAATTTATCAATTAGCTGCCGACATGGGTGGCGCAGGATACATCTTCACCGGCAATCACGATGCCGACGTGATGCACAATTCTGCATTATGTAATTTGAACGTTTTAGAATCTGCCAAGAATGCAGGCGTTAAAAAGATTTTCTATTCGTCTTCTGCATGTATGTATCCAGAGTATAATCAGATGGATCCAAACAACCCAAAATGCTCAGAAGAATCAGCTTATCCTGCTGCTCCAGACAGTGAATATGGTTGGGAAAAATTATTCAGTGAACGTTTATATTTTGCTTACAACAGAAACTATGGCATTGATGTAAAAGTTGCCCGTTTCCACAACATCTTCGGTCCGCAAGGCACCTGGACAGGCGGTAAAGAAAAAGCACCTGCTGCGATGTGCAGAAAGGCTGCTGAAGCGCTTGATGGTACTTCTATTGAAGTATGGGGTGATGGTTTGCAAACACGTTCATTTTTATACATCGACGAGTGTGTAGAGGGTGTACGCCGTTTGATGGAATCCGATTTCGCTGGTCCCGTTAACATCGGTTCTGAAGAAATGATTTCTATCAACGACTTCGCTAAAATGGCGATTGAAATTTCAGGCAAAAACCTTTCTATCAACAACATCGCTGGTCCTACCGGTGTTAGAGGCAGAAACTCTGACAACGACTTGTTAAAAGCTAAATTGAACTGGGAGCCATCGCAATCTTTAAGAGTGGGAATGGAAAAAACCTATCAGTGGATTGCACAACAGGTAGAAGCTCAAAAATCTGTAGCGCTTGAAGCCTAATTCGCAACAGCCAATCATCTGTCATACAAATGACCTAAGCGCCATTCAAACTGCGCACAGCAGTGGTACCAAGAAAATATTGATGGGTGGCGATGCAACAGGCAATGCGATAACCCAAATTGCGTTTGGCGAATTGCAGGCAGGTGAAGTTGTAGAAATTCATCAACATGCTACCATGAAAGAGTATTTTTATTTTATAAGTGGTGAGGGTGTATACAATATCAACGAAGTTGAACATATATTGAGTGCAGGTACCTTTGTGATGATACCAGAACAAACGCCGCACAGTTTAAAAAACACAGGTGAATTGCCTTTGCAATTTTTCTATTTCGGACTGGCGACAGAGTAATAATATTAAAGACAATGATAAAAACCGCTTCTTACTGGAGCGGTTTTTTTTATTGGCATGACAAATCAAACTTAAGGGCTACTTGCAGCATGGCGCCACTGTATTTAGAATAACCATTGAGGTAATAGCCGCCGGTTAAGCCAATATCGTAACCCGCTTTGGCATCCAAGAGTATTTTCTTGGCCAGACGTTTTCTTCCGCCTAATGCTATATATGAACTCAAATAAGTATGGTTTTCCAAATTGCTATGGTAGAGTGTTGGATTTAACATCAGTGCCGGGGCCAGGTACACACCATAGTTTTTATCAAAATACCCCAACTGAGGCGTAAGCGCAAAACTCAGATAATCGGCCTGTGGTGTTTGATCCAGCAGACGCTGAGAGTAAAAACAAGAGGTTTCTACTGCCAGGTATTTGGAATACACTTTAGACAAAGACATCCCGTATAAAGGTTGAAAAGAACCAGGGTTAATACCAATTTTATTAACACCGAGCACGTATCCCATTTCCTGAGCATTGAGAGAAGTTCCTAGCAAGAACAGCATCCATACGAAGTGTCGAGATTTAGACATAAGCAGTAATTTGGTTGTATTTGTTTTTAAGATAATTGTAGAATTCGACCTGACTTCGGATTTTAGGGAGGGAGACCGGTTTGTATTCGTTGATTTGGAATTCGTCGAGAATACGTGCTTTGGTATTATCAGAGAGTTGAATATTGATAAGAGCCGACAATTCTTCCTGCACCTGTTTACTGTATACCGGAAACACCACCTCTACCCTGCTGTCCAAGTTACGCGTCATCATATCTGCTGAGCCCATATACATTTTTTCTTTACCACCATTGGCAAATATGTAGATGCGCGCATGTTCCAGGTACTTATCGACGATAGAGATGGCACGAATGTTTTCACTCAAACCTTTAACACCAGGCGATAAACACAGAATGGATCTAACTATCAGGTCGATTTTAACACCAGCTTTACCAGCTTCGTAGAGTTTCTGAATCATTTCAACATCTACCAAAGCATTCATTTTCATAATGATGTAGGCAGGCTTACCAGCTTTGGCATTGCTGATTTCGGCATCAATCATTCGCAAGATAGAAGAACGAAGATTGATGGGAGCGACGAGTAAGTGTCTGAATCTATATTGCTCAGGTTTATAGTTTTCGATTAGATTAAAGACCTTATTAATTTCTGATGTTAGGCGAATATCAGAAGTTAAGACAGAATGGTCGCAGTATACTTTTGCCGTATCGCCGTTGTAATTACCCGTTCCCACATGGGCATACAATTTCAATCCGTTGCGTTCTTTTCTTGAAATGAGACAAAGTTTAGAATGCACTTTAACACTTGGAATGGTAAACAACACTTTAGCCCCTGCCTCTTTGAGTTTATTACTCCAATAAATATTGTGCTCCTCGTCGAAGCGCGCCTTAAGCTCCATCATAACGATGACTTTTTTTCCATTTTTCACGGCATTGATAAGCGCGTTGACCACATTCGAGTTTTCGGCCACACGGTAGAGCGTCATTTTTATACTGACCACGTTGGGATCAATCGCCGCTTCGCGCAACATACGGATGATGTAGCTAAATGGCTGATAAGGATGTGATATCAGGTAATCCCTTTGGCGAATGGCATTGAACATGGTTTTAGCCTTATCGAGTTCTGGAATATAAATGGGATCGAGCGATTGGTATTTGAGATCTGTTTTTTTAATATCCGGGAAGCCAATGAAATCGCGGAAGTTGTGATAACGTTGACCCGGAATCAGTTCATCCTTTGTCAAGGTAAGTTTCTGATAGATAAAACGGATAAAATCTTCAGGCATTTCCTGGTCGTAAATCAGTCGCACTGGCTGCCCCTTTTTACGTTGCTTAAGCGAGTTCTGTATGGTATCTAAAATATTCGAAGACACATCGCTATCGATATCGATTTCGGCATCCCTGGTCATTTTAATGGTATAGGCTTCGAAGACATTGTATTCGAAACTGGAAAACACCACATCGAGGTTACAGCGAATGACATCATCGATGAACATCATGTAAGTAGCTCCCCCTTGTTTAGGCAACTGGTAAAAACGTTTCTTAATTTTAGTTGGCAAGGGAATCAGTGCGTATTTTTTATCGCCGGTGATGGAGTTACTAAGTTTACAAGCCAGGTACACCGTATTATCTCTTAGAAAAGGAAAAGGTTTCTTATCCGCCAAAATAAGAGGAAAGATGGTATTGATGATTTCTTCTCTGAAGTATTTTCTAACCTCCAGTGTTTGTTGCAGATTGATTTGTTTTTCGTTGACAAAGAATACATTCTTAGATTTAAATTCATCCAAGAGCTGGTTATAGATGTTATTAAATTTAACCTGTTGAATGACAACCTTGTTGTAGATATCCTGGAGTGTTTCGCGAATTTCGCGACGGTCGATACTCCTATGTTCGGCACTTCGCAATTTGAGCATCCTTTTGTTAGTGGCTACTCTTACGCGGAAGAACTCATCGAGGTTAGAAGAGAAAATACCGAGAAATTTAAGGCGTTCGAGCAGAGGCACATGCGTATCAGCAGCCTCTTGGAGCACACGGTCATTGAAAGACAACCAGCTCAATTCGCGGTTAATAATGCGCGTTTTTTTATGCACCACTCTCGACTGAGTATTGTTTTTTTTAGCAACAGGTTTATGGGTAATTTTCTTTTTAGCGGGCATGTTTTATTGATTGATAGCGTTTAAATTTAGTTTGGCACAGACTGGCAGATGGTCGCTATAGCCATTCATCCATTTTTCGCCTTTGAAGTTGCGAAAAGGTTGCTCTTGTTTATTATCCAGCATCCAGTCTTTTTTAACCACTTGAACAGATCCTGTCTGGTAATCGGTACCGGAGGCATTTCTAAGCGCCTGACTGATGATAATTTGATCGATACGTTCCCAACGGCCACGAAAGCAGTAGGAACCAGATTTTTTATCTGCAAGTTCGAACATGAGGTTGATGAGATCGGCATTGGGATATTTGTTGACAGAATGTGCACCCAACACTTTCATCATAGACGTATCCCATGGTTGATCGTTGAAATCGCCCATGATGACAAGATTTTGAGATTGTGGATGAAGACGTTCTTTGATGATAGCTTTACAGGTTTGAGCGGCATCAATTCTGTTTTGTTGGGATTCGGAAGCCCCACCTCTACGCGAAGGAAAGTGGCAAACCAGGAAGTGTATAGTATCTTGGTTAGTGAGGGAGACCGACTTCACCCATAGTATATCACGGGTTCTATCGTTAGAGTCCAATGAAAGTTTTACCGGATAATTTTTAGACTCCAGGACTTTAATTTTTTTGGGATTATAGGCCAGGGCCACATCTACCCCCCTTTCGTCCGGCGAATTGTAGTGAACAAATTGAAAGCGGTTGTTAAGCGCCTTGGTAGCGAAAAGATCTTTGAGTACTTTATCATTTTCTAATTCGCACATACCCAGCACATCAGGCGTATTATCATCAGACAAAGAAGCTATTACCCTGGCGAGGTGATTGAGTTTCTCCTGGTAACGAGCCGCAGACCATTGGTATTTGCCATTGGGTGTAAAATCATCGTCAGAATGGGTGGTATCATCCACTATATCGTATAGATTTTCGAGGTTATAGAAAGCGATATTGAGCGTAGACAATTCTTTTTCTGAGCAGCGGAGCACAGAAGAGCTAAGCAGCAGCAATAGTGCAGTTGTAAGCAGAAAAAGAGGTTTTTTCATTTGAGTGGCAAAATACGGCATAAAATCAAATGTTTCGATATTAAGTCGACGTTAAATCTTTTTATTTCAACAATTAGATTGTTGGTAATCTATTATTTTAAATTGAGGCATTTTGCCTAATTTTGCCCCCCATTAAAACAATGACATTAATTAAATCAATATCGGGCTTCAGAGGCACTATCGGAGGGATTCCCAACGAG
>JACCDI011310163.1_pt1 | contig 12922 bp, 7 predicted proteins | sample 7442791 | NCBI WGS metagenome assembly JACCDI01 (sample SAMN15323434, study PRJNA562643) | freshwater metagenome | isolation source: river surface water | place: USA:Blue River Watershed | collected 2017-08-15
TCCCCTGCAGGCATTTCTTATGATTTTACTGTGCCTAAACTCATTCCTGCGCCACCTCTTGCGAAAGTGAATGGGGTTGGTGCTTTTGAAAGTGTTGCTAAATTCCATGCGTTTCTTTTGGTGAGTCGGGTCAGCGACCGTTTTGGTAATGCGGTCACCTACCACTATGACGATAGCCAACAGTTAACAAAAATTAACTCGACTGATGGCCGCCTTATCGACATTCAATATGAACAAAACCCATTTGGTAAATCCCGAGTCAAACAGATCACCGCGAATGGCCAAACATGGCTTTATCAATACAAAAATGCCCAATTTGCACAAGGACAAGACAGCCTTGAGCGGGTCGTTCGACCTGATGCCACCTTTTGGCAATTTGATTTAGCGGAGGTTGATAAAAACAATGGCAGTGCGACTTATCGGCAGGAGTATTACTCCTCTCGCTATGATCCGAGCTGGGAAAGAATGCGCTATTGGTTGTCGCGTATTGAAGAAATTCAATGCATGGATCCCGTCCCGCATTCACCGCGACAGGGGTCAGTGACACATCCGAGCGGTGCGAAATTAGATGTTGATTTTAAATGGATTTTGTTTGGGCGGACCGAAGTGCCCAAAATTAGGACTAGCAATGAATTTGAGGTGCATGCCAATGATTTATGTTTTAGCAACAATGCGATTGTCAAAAAACAATTAAGCCAAGCAGGGCTCTTGCCGATGGTTTGGCAGTATGAGTACTCACAAAATAAAGGCAGTTGGCAAAATCAACCCGCTCCCGAAGTGCGAGGATTGTTGGCGACACCTGCAGAATTTAATACCGGAGATCTGCGGACAACCAAAGTCAAAGCACCCGATGGCAGTGCCACTGTGCATGTATTTAGCCGTCGATGGGATTTTACTGAAGGCAAAGAAGTGGCGACTGATTATTATGATACGGATGGCATCACCCCGCTTCGACATACCGAGCGTTTATTTTTGAAGAAATCTACCGAGGCAACGGCTGAATTATGGTCGATGACAGGCCCTGAGCTTGGTTGGGATTTTGCTATCGATAATGCGGCAGTGCATGAGAATTACATTCTGCAAACCAAAGAAACGACCACTGAATACATCAATGGCATTGCTGCGGATATATATACCAAAGTGTTCAGCGATTTTAATGAGTATGGTGAGCCGCGGCTAGTGCAAGAATCCAACAACTTCAATGGCAAAAAAAGATTTACCAAAACCAGTTTTACCCATGATTTGAGTTATTGGTTGCTGAACTTGCCTCGTACTCAGCAAGTGTCTGCGGATGGGAGTAATTACACCACTGTGGGTGAAACCACGTATTATGCGTCAACCTCAGCCTATAAATCATTGCCGTACCAACAGTTTGGATTTGGCAAATTGCTCAGCACCCACCAGAGCTATCACGCGGATGGCAATTTAAAACTGCAGAAATTTAATCTGGCGAATCGCTGGATTGAGTTTGCACAATATAAACGAGGTAAGCCGCAGCAAATCAAAGTGCCTAAGCGCTATGTGTTAAGTTGTACAGATCCTTCGGTCTGTTTTGAACAAGCCAATTTAGTCGTCAATCATGATGGCTCTATTGCTTCGACCCATAACTTCAATCGGGTACAAACTAATTATCAATATGACAGTGTCGGACGACTGACTTTAATAGATCCTGTTGATAATCAATGGTTCAACACGGAAATTAGCTATCAAAAGGATCCGTTCGCGGGTCTAGTTCAAACCATCAGTCGAGGAAATTATCGCAAAGAAGTGGTGATGGATGGCCTTTATCAACCTTTGCAAACCAAAGAGTGGGATAGTGCTGATGAAGGAGCCACTGCCCGTTATCAGCGATTAGTGTATAACGCTTATGGCAAAGCGATCTTTAGTTCTCATCTTGCAGATAATCCAGCGGCACTGTATGGCAGTGAAAGTGTTTATGATGGATTACAACGCTTAAAAAGCCAGACGAATACCGGCCAAGGTGATATTCAAATTGAACAACTAGCGAATAATGGCACCAAGATGACCAATGGCCGCGGCTTTGCTACGACCCGATATTTTGATGCTTATGGTCAAGCGGAGACCAAAAATCCGGTCAAAATCGTGCAACCTGAACAAGCGGTCACTGAAATCAGCTACAACCTGTTTGGCAATCCAACGCGTGTGACGCAAGGCGGTAAAGCCGAAGTCAGAGTTTACAATCCGCAACAACAACTTTGTTTAACGAAACGCCCAGAAACGGGTGTGAAAGCGATGAAATATAATGAATTAGGTCAATTGATTGCCTATGCCGAAGGCTTAGTTGGCACCGCGAGTAGTTGTACTGCTTTCACCGATAACGCAAAAAACTGGATCAGCCTGCAGTATGACAATGTCGGTAGTCAGCAATCGGTGACATACACCGATGGCACGCCAGCAGTGACTTATAACTTTGATGCGCAGGGCAATTTGTTGAAGCTATCTAATACCTTGACGACTTGGGATTATGGCTACAATAGCCAAAATTTAACGGAGTGGGAAAAGCTGACGAGTAATGGCCAATCCTTTGTGTTAGATCCTACTTACAACCCCAGTGGTTTGGTGCAGTCATTGAGTTACTTAGGTGCGCTCACGATCGAATTTGACCACAACGCTTTAGGGCAAACCACGCAAGTTCGTCATGGTTTACAACCGCTCGCCAAGGATGTTGCTTACTATCCAAATGGCCAATTGAAAACATTCACCTATGGCAATGGCCTGCAATTCCGACAAGATTTGGATCTTGAGCTGCGGCCAATATTGCGCGCCGTCGAGCAACATGCAACGCCATTACTAGGCCAAAGTTATCAATATGATGAAACCAACAATATCACTGAAATTACTGATCTTCAGAACGATGCTCATAGCAAATCGATGATTTACGATGGACTAGACCGGCTCTCAGAGGTGACGGAAAGCTTGGGTAAAACGAGCTATCGTTATGATGTGATGGGTAATTTAACGAGCAAAACATCGGCCACGCAGGCATTAGGTTATACCTATGACCCCACCAGCAACTTATTAAAATCCATCAGTGGCAGTACCTATCAGTTCAGTTACGACCCACGGGGTAATGTCAGTCACAACGGCAAACGCGCATTTGGTTTCAACCAAGCCAATCAAATGACCAAGTCAGGCGATGTACTTTACGAATATGATGGTTACAACCGTCGCGTCCGTCAGCAGAAAGGGAGCGGTTCAAATTACACGCTGTACAACAAACAGGGTCAATTGATGTTGCGACAAGCCGCCAATACTGATCGAGTTTTTTCAGTGTATATGGATAAATTGTTGTTAGCGGAAATGACGGAATCGACTGAGAATGAAAATCCACCGTCACCAGTGCCGAACCCAACGCCGAGCCCAGAACCAACGCCAACGCCAGGGTTAGTGCCTGAATTAACGCTCAGTACTGCGAGCTCGCAAGTCCAAGCGACAACCTGTCCAGCCGGGGAAATCTGTCAGAGTCAGTTAGTCACGCAATACACCTATGGTTGGCTTTCAAAAGCTGCGGAAAGTTGTAACGGCAGATTGACCGAGCTTCGGTATGGCGTACAACTCGGCGTCAGGCTTTTACAAGGACTGAACAGCCAGGGAAATACCGTGATTTCTGGGGGCGATGGCTATACCTACCGCTTGGACATGACTTGCAGTAATGCTGCTGGCAAAACCACCCGCAGTACGACGATGGGCGCCGCGGCAATGATGCGGGCGCCAATTCAAATCTAGTACGACTTGCCAACCTTCTGTGGTTGAGTACTCATCGAAGGTTGGTGCACTCGAAGCTCAGACTGACGGCGCATCAGGCCTAGTCGCAAACGGATGGAAGTGCTTGGCATACACCAATGCCAAGCTTCACTGATGCAGGGTCTCGTTGATGTCGTGCCACGTTGATACCAGGCTTGGCTTGGACGCTGCTGTTGGCAGTGAGTCGAAGTTTGTCTGCAAAGTGTGTCTGAAAAATGTTTCCGAAACGCGTTGTGTTTACAATTTGTAAAGCTTTTTTACTGGGCTTTAATGCCAAAGTTTGTACACTCATGGCAATTCACAAGGAGAGAGTCAAATGAAAAAAGTATTCGTCAGTCTCATGTTCGCCCTCAGTTGTACTGTGCAGGCTGCCCCGCAAGGCACACCAGTTTTGCTGACGGAAATGGAGTATTCCCATGAATACGAAATTGCTCTGAAACAAATTAAGTACAAGGACAAGGGCAAAGCTTTTGATACCTTACTAAAGTATGCCAAGTACGGTGAAAAAGTTGCTCAATATATGGTGGGTAATTTCTATCTTTCAGGCACAGGAACTGAAGTTAATGTGCAAGAAGGTTTGATTTGGATGGGCGTTGCTTTAGAGCAAAGAACCGAAGAGTGGCAAGATGCATTTGATAAGCTCACCAAAAATTTAACGCCTGAACAAATGGCTCACTTGAATAAATTAATTGAAGAGCGCAAAGCGATGTACGGTGCTAGAGCGCAATTCGTCACCTGTTCTATCCAAGCCGCTGTGACAGGTTCAAACCGTCGTTACCATGTCTGCACTAAAAATGTGGATAGCATTAAACGTGTGACTGTTGTGAAATATGACGAAGAGAAAGTGGTCACGCAGTAATAGTGTCATTAAATAGTACTGAGCTAGAACACCTGAGTGTAATGCTCGGTGTTCTAAAGCGCAGTGTTGTTCGGTTGTTTTCGCACTAGGCTGGGGGTTCCCAGCCTTTGCTTTGTTAGTAAAGCTGATTCGGTGGTAGCTGAGTAGGCTTTTGCCATGTTCCAGCGAAATTGTCAGCGAAATTTCGGCTGAATAGTTACAATCCTGCCTATCCCCAAAACATTCAGACGAGCAAACTGTCGTGATCCGTCCCAACTTTCAGTCGATGTTTTTGCAACTGGCCGAGGCGTTATTGCAATATCGTCAGTTTTGGCAATTTCAACCGATGCAACAAGCCGTGTTATCAGATCCTGCTGATTTTTTGCCGCCGGAACTTTGTCAGAGATTAAACCAACTCGATTTGGAGCAGTGTCTAGCGCTGGATAGCGATAATCAGCAACTCAATCAATTTTTCAGTGAGTTTTTTCCAGAGTTGCCAACATTCAGTTTGCCCTGTTGTGACAACAAACCTGTGCAAGCGCCTTTTTGGCTGTCGACGGGAGTGTCAGGTCGGAAATGGCAGCAAATTAGTGCTTTTGTGGCAGCAGTTGGGCAGCACGAGCGTCCAGTGCTGGAATGGTGTGCAGGCAAAGGGCATTTGGGGCGGTTGCTCGCGCAGCAAACCCAGCAGCCTGTGACCAGCCTGGAATGGCAAGCTACTTTATGCCATGAAGGGCAGGCGTTGGCGGATGACTTAAAGCTGCCTCAGCACTTTCAGCAAGTTGATGTTCTGACTGAACCGACACTGCAGTTTTTCCAACCTAACCAGCAATGGGTTGCTCTGCATGCCTGTGGTGATTTGCATCGGGTCGGTATTACACAAGCGATTAAAGCGGGTACAGCACAACTCGCTTTAGTGCCTTGCTGTTATCATCTGCAAGCCCCGCCAAATTATGTGTATCGTTCAACGATAGGGCAGCACAGCATGCTGACATTGCGTAAAGCCGATCTCCGTTTAGCCGTGCAAGGCCACGCCACGGGCGGCGCTCGAATTGTCAGATTAAGCCAACAAGAAATGACATGGCGCCATGCATTTTGGGCGTACGCCCAGAGTCTAGGGATTGTTGATTATCAACCCTTGGTTGGTATTCCGAAGCAGTTATTCAATCAAGATATTCATGCGTTTTTCGAATATGCGTGCATCAAACAACAGTTGCCGATGCCAAGTAGTCAAGAAGTCAATTCTGTTTTGGCGCTGGCGCAACAACGCCTACTGACGCAACGCCGATTGGAGTTGGTGCAGCATGTATTTCGTCGGCCTTTGGAGTTATATCTGGTCTTAGATTTAGCGATTTGGCTTGAAGAGCAACAGTATCAGGTCAGTTTAGAAACCTTGTGCGCAGAGAGCCTCACGCCCCGTAATTTTTTGTTGCAAGCCGTACGACGCTAGCCGAATGAAGCAAGCCAAATGTAGCAATACAAATATCGCCAGATAAATAACAAGGGCCATGTCACTGGCCCCTGTTATTTACCCAAAAAACTTCAAGCAATCGCTGATTACAACGAACCTTCGTGGCTGACTAACGTCGGCTTGGTAGGAGTATGTTCTGCCATGTAAGCAGCAATTTTCTGATCTTTGTTGACCCAACGCTGATTGAGCCACAGTTGGAACTGCTGGCGGAATGCTTCATCTTCAAAATAATTGCCGATGATTTGTTCATCGACTGGCACCACGTCAACATGAATCACAACTCGCTTGAGGCGACCCAGCAACATATCAACCAGCACATGGTTTTGGTTGTCAGGATAGATCAACGTGACATCCAGTACCGCATTAAACAGTGAGCCCATACTGGCTAAAGTGAAGGCAATGCCACCCGCTTTGGGCGGGAGTAAAAAGTGGAATGGGCTATTCTTCGCTTTATGCTTGGCCTGAGTATAGCGAGTGCCTTCAACAAAATTGATGATGGTTGTTGGCATCGTTTGAAATTTCTCGCAAGACCGCCGAGTTGTTTCAATATCCTGGCCTTTGAGGGCTGGGTTGCGCTGAATCTGTGCTTGCGTGTAACGCTTCATAAACGGCATATCTAAAGCCCAAGAAGCCGAACCGATAAAAGGGACCCACTTCAGTTCTTCTTTTAGGAAAAACTTAGGTTCAGGGATGCGAGAGAGCGCGAATTGGCTGAGCACCGGAATATCTAACCAGCTTTTGTGGTTGGAGATTAACAAATACCAACTGTCTGCGCGCAGCTCTTTCAATCCACTGAGTTGCCATTCAACATCGTTAAATAATTCAATCAGTTGCTTATTGTGTAATGACCAATGACGATAGGCCCAATGGGCAAATTTTGACAATAAAGCCTGTGCTTTGGCAAAGGGGAGCACCAGTTTAAAGATGCCAGTCAAGGTGACTAAACCGCCCCAGATCGCCAAATTGACAGTAAAGCAAAACAGCGAAATCGGTAAAATCAGAAAGCTCGGTAAAAAAGACAACATTAGCGCGACTCTCCTTGTTTCAGTTCAATCAGTTGCTGATCTTTCTCCAGCCACAATTGATTGACCCATTGTTGGAATTGAGCACGAAAGGCCGGATCTTCATAATCCCCAATCATCTGCCGCTCAATAGGTAATACCCGCACTCTAACCTTAATATCATGCACTTTGCCAGAAATATAATCCCAAAAACTCGGTGAACCTTTTGGATAATAAATCGTGACATCCAATAGTTTGTGCAGATGCTCACCCATCGCATTGAGTACAAATGAAATTCCGCCGGCTTTTGGCTTCAACAGATGTTGAAACGGTGATTGTTGGTGTTGATGCTTGAGAGGCTCGAAGCGCGTGCCTTCTAAAAAATTCATCACCGACACCGGTTTAAAGCGAAACTTCTCACAGGCTTTGCGAGTTGTTTCAATATCTTTGCCTTTTAGATGTGGATATTTGGCTAAGAATGCAGCGCTATACCGCTTCATGAATGGAAAATCGAGCGCCCACCAACAAACGCCAATCACGGGCACATAAATGAGCTCTTTTTTCAAAAAAAACTTCAGAAATGGAATTTGGCGATTGAAGATTTTTTGTAGCACCAAAATGTCGACCCAGGATTGATGATTGGCAACCACCAGGTACCAGTCTTTCACTGATAAATTGTCTAACCCTTTAATATCCCAGCGAATTTTTGTGAAAACTCGCGTGGTAAAATTATTCAAACTGATCCAAGCACTGGCACAAGTATCCAGTAAATAGGTCATCAGTTTTTGCCAAGGTTTAAATGGAGGAACTTTTAATAAAGCGAGTAACAAGATAGGCAAAGCCCAAAACAGCGTATTGCCGATATACAGCAAGAAGGACAACACGCCAATAATTGGCTTTGGCAGAAAATGCAACATAAAGGCTCCTCTACGATTTATGCTTCTGTGTCTGTGATGGCCTTGCCGGAAGGGCTGGCACTTTTGCGGCGTTGCAATGGCTTGCTCAATGGTGTAGCCATCCAGCACTGCAAATTTGTCTTCAACGAAACCTTGATGGGCTGATTTGCTGGAAGATTTCGCTGCTACCAATAAAAAGAGCAGGCTAGCCTGCTCCTTTTACGAGAAGGGTCAAACATCGATCAACTGAGTTGTATCTCGTCCGACCTGTGGATTCTACCTTAATCTTCGAAGTAGGTGTACCCGTAAACACCCGCCTTCAATTCATCCATTAAGGCTACACGTTGGTCTTCGCTGAAATTTGGATTTTTTGCCAATTGCTGCGAATAAGAAGTCAGCAGTTTTTCTGCATCAAATTCAACATGTTGTAAAACGTCTGCGACGGTTTCACCTTTAAGTGGATTGGTTAATGAGTAGCTGCCGTCTTCATTCAATTCGACATGGACAGAATCGGTATCACCAAACAGGTTGTGCAAATCACCCAGAATTTCTTGGTAAGCACCGACCATGAACATGCCCAGTAAATACTGTTCATCTTCCTTGTAGATTGGTATTGGCAAGCTTGATTCAATCCCATTGCCATCGGCATAGCTCTTCAGCTGACCATCCGAATCACAAGTGATGTCTTGAATGATTGCACGATGATCCAGTGGCTCATTCATCCGCTCCAATGGCATCACCGGGAATAATTGGTCAATACCCCAGGCATCTGGCATCGATTGGAATAAAGAGAAATTCACGAACAGCTTATCGGCCAGTTTTTCGTTCAACTCGTCATGGATTTCACGATGCGAACGTGATGATAGGTCGAGCATGTCTTTCACTTTGTTGATGGTGGCAAAGTAAATTTGCTCCAGCAACGACCAATCTTTTAAGGTCAACAACCCATGCACATATTGCGCGTGGGCATCAGTAAAATAGTGCACAGCGTCATGGTAGGCTTCAACCGCAGAACGCGGTGTCACGTTTTGGTAAGAATCCCACAACGCCCAAATCACTGACGGAGAATCTTCACTTGGCTCTGGTAAATAGCGTAGGCCAGGTGCCCGTTCGATATCGATCGCATCGGTAACTAGCACGGCGTGGTGTGCAGTCATGGCACGGCCTGATTCCGTGATGATGTTCGGATGAGGTAAGTCGTATTCATCACAGACTTCTTTTAAGCCATAGACGACATTCCGAGCGTACTCATACATGGTGTAGTTCATCGAGCAGGCTGAGCGTGAGTTTGAACCTTCATAGTCAACACCTAAGCCACCACCGACGTCAACCGTAGTGATTGGCACGCCATAAGTGCGAAGTTCGGCATAGTGACGGGCGCATTCACGGATCGCATTGTGGATGTCACGGATGTTGGCAATTTGCGAACCAATGTGGAAATGCACGAGTTGCAGCAAATCTAAACGGCCGGCTTCTTTCAGGATATCAATGGCTTGCAACACTTGCGTAGCGGTTAAACCGAATTTACCTTTTTCACCGCCTGTGTTTTGCCATTTGCCTTTGCCAACCGAGTTTAAACGGATACGAATGCCGATTAATGGTGCAGCGCCTAGACTATCAATTTCACGCAATAACGTTTTTAATTCAGACAGCTTTTCAACCACAACATAGACAGTGTGACCCATCATTTGGCCGATAGTGGCCAAGCGCAGGAACTCGCTGTCTTTATAGCCATTACAAACAATACGCAGTGGTTTTTCGGTGACGCCCAAAATAGCCATCAGTTCCGGTTTTGAACCCGCTTCTAAACCGACTTTGCCACTTGTATGGCTGACCAGTTTTTTCACCACAGAATACTGTTGGTTTACCTTGATTGGATACACTGCTGTGTATTCACCTTGGTAATCGCGTTCTTGTTTCGCTTTGGCAAAGGAGTTAATCAAGGTTTCTACACGGTGTTGCAAAATGTCAGTGAATCTGACCAACACGGGTAAAGTTAACCCTTCTTCTTTGAAGCGTGCTGTTAACTCAGGGAAACTGATCCCTGGTTTGCTGTGATCTTGATCTGGATAAGCAATCAAATTGCCGTCGGCGTTGACATCAAAGTAGCCTTCGCTCCATACGGCGACGTTATAAATTGATCTTGCTTTATCGATACCCCAATCTGCCATTGTCGTGCCCTTAAAAAGTGAATGCTGCTATTTTAAAACCAATAGCAGCAAAAAAACATGAAAAGTTTGTCTCATTGACGTCAAACTGGCAAAATAATTGCCCCCTCATCTGAGCACAAAGAGCGGAACTATGTCTGAACTCAACTCAAAACAATGGTTTACAGAAATTTTCGAACCAAGCGGCAGCGCCTTTTCGTTGAAGATCCAACAAAAATTAACTGAAGTGCAATCGCCGTTTCAGCACATTGAAATCTATCAAACCACCGACTTTGGCAATTTGATGGTGATCGATGGCTGTACCATGGTAAGTACCCGCGAAAATTTCCTCTATCATGAGATGATGAGTCATCCCGTTTTGTTTACTCACCCGAACCCGAAGAACGTGGTGATTATCGGCGGTGGTGATTGCGGCACATTACGCGAAGTGTTGAAACATCGATCAGTCGAAACTGTCTATCAGATCGATATCGATGAGCAAGTCACTCGACTGGCCGAACAATATTTTCCTGAACTGTGCGCCAGTAATCAGGATCCGCGGGCATTTATCATGTTTGATGACGGTATCAAATTTATGCAAGAAGCCACGCCTGAGTCGATTGATGTCATTATTGTAGATTCCACTGATCCAGTCGGGCCAGGTGAAGGTTTATTTAATCGCGCCTTTTATCAAAGCTGCCTGAAAGCGCTGCGTCCTGGTGGCATTTTAGTGCAACAAAGCGAATCACCATTGATCCATTTGGGGTTGTTAAACGATATGCGTCAGGCAATGAAAGATGCAGGTTTCTCAGCTTTGCAAACGCTAAATTTCCCGCAAATGATTTACCCAAGTGGTTGGTGGACCTGCACAATGGCGAGCAAAGATATGATTTTTGCTGGTTTCCGCCGCGAAGATGCGCTGGAAGCAGAATTCGACACCGAGTACTACAATGCAGATATCCATCAAGCGGCGATGGCATTACCGAATTTTATGCGACGCAAATTGGTGGGTTAATTCGTCGGTAGTCGAAGTACTGAATTGGTGGAACCGTTAGATTTGACCATATTGTCTATTCGAGGCAATGAAGAGGTTACAGTAAAACTGTAATTTTATGACAGTTTTGCTTGCGTCTGGCGGTTGAATTTTGTACATTGAAGTTTGGTTGAGTAGGAGAAGCTGATGAAAAAGTATTTAGCATTGATTCTGTTAGGCATGGTTGCGAACGCGCAAGCCAGTGTTTATCAGTGTGAGCAAGACAATAAAGTCATTTTCAGCCAGTTCCCATGTGATGATCAGCAAGGTGCTAAGCCTGTTGCTCAGTCTGATAAATTAACGCAGGCTCCTATCAACACCAACTCTGACCAACAGTTGCTGCAACTGCAAAAACGGAATCGTTTTTTAGAATACCAATATGCCGAAGCAGAACAAGAATACAAAATTGCGGTTGAGCGCATTAAAACTGAAATGTACAACTTAACCAAAACAGCCCCTCAACCGAATGAGACGCAAGTATTGCGGATCAAGCTGCAAAATTTACACAAAGCGTGGGAAGAACGCCAAGTTGAATTGAAAGCTGAACTTCGTGTCACTCGCAATCAAATGTCTAAATTAGAGCAGCAATACGTTCAACAGCAGTAATGACTGCCGAACTTTTATTTACAGAATCAATCAAAAACTCTGCCATTGGCTAGCTAAATAGCAAAATGAGCAGAGTTTTTTTATGGCTAAAATTTGCCATCAGTTGGCTGATTATCCTCTGCCAAGTAACAGTATCTACCGTTGAAGTACAATTGCCAAAGCCAGGGAATTTTGGTCCTCGAGTTGCCGATTTGTATCGATTAAGGTGACGAATTTATAGAGAATGCATACAGATAAATTGATATTTTTTACTTTTAAATCAATGATTTGTGTTTTCTATAAATTGTTTGGCGGCTGATAAAAAAGACAAAAACCAGTTAAATAAGATACAATATCACCCATTACAGGATGTGGTTAGAGTTAAAAATTTACCTGAACAGGATTGAGACGCTTAACTCAAGGGCGGTAGCGTACCTGAATAACTGGAATGCTTATCGCAGTATAATCAGAGTGCTCTAACCAATTTTTAGCACCTTCCAGTGATCGTCAGTAGTAAGCTTCAATCTGTTCTTCTGATTAGCAGTTACATTCTGTGGTTTAACAGGATCTTTGCAGTTTTAGAGCCGTTTTAGACATTCTACCTAGTCGGCATATTTCGCCAGCCAGTAAATTTGAAACTGCATTCATTAGGCTGCAAGCCAATGGCCTAAATAAAACATAGAATATAGATTTAATGATTAACAACACGAGAGGATAGCTTTTGGCTGACAAGCAATTAAAACAAGCGTGTCCCTCTTATCTTCAGCACCAAGGAATAGCATGACTGAGCAAAACAGCCCCAACGTAAATATTGCCGACCCTGATGAAATTGATTTGCGGGAATTGTTTGCTGCCATCTGGGCAGAAAGAAATTTTATAATAGGGATGATTATTGTATTCGCACTAGCATCTTCGATTTATGCAATAACGTTACCGAATATTTATAAGAGTGATGTAATCCTAGCTCCAGCTACAGAAACTAGTGGTTTAAAAGTGCCAAGTCAATTAGGGGGATTAGCTGCATTGGCCGGGGTAAATCTAGGGGGCGATGGAGGTGGTAAAACAACGTTAGCTTTAGAAATTATGCGTTCACGAGAATTTCTAGGCCAATTTATTATTAAAAATGATTTATACATTCCAATTATGGCGGCCAAAGGCTGGGATCGAGCCAATGACAAGTTAATCA
>JACCDI010268440.1_pt1 | contig 12921 bp, 12 predicted proteins | sample 7442791 | NCBI WGS metagenome assembly JACCDI01 (sample SAMN15323434, study PRJNA562643) | freshwater metagenome | isolation source: river surface water | place: USA:Blue River Watershed | collected 2017-08-15
ACGCCAGTCACCAATAAATCAATACCCTCTAGATCAGAACTTAAAGACCTTTCGAGGCGTTGATGACTTAAAAATGCAGCCCACATGAAGCCGAGCAACAAGATCAAAAGAGCGCCAACCATCAAATTCCAGACTTCATAGCCGATGAAACGATGAAATAGCATTAATTTCATTTTTTTCAAAAACAAAATTAATGCCAATGCAAGAGCAGTGCATAAGAAAATCCAACACCACTGCCTAAAGGAAGGAAGTTGCGCTAAAAAAAGCAAAAGAGATTCTCCGGCAATGAATGCCGATAGCCATATACGCAAGGAATTAACTAAGAGAGAACTACAGAGGGATCAGATGACTGCAGAAGGGTTTTCCAGCGAGGAATCACTCTAAGTGCATTCAAAGCACACTCATGCTGAATTTTGCTGAGCAACTCCCCTCTCAGCTCTGCAAGCACGGAAGAAATCTGAACCACCTCACCAGGCTCGTTACGAGGCTTGGGAGTATGGGACAACCACATGGGTGGAATATCTGGCGCATCAGTTTCCAAAACTAATGCACTCAAGGGTAAATCTTTAGCTAAACGCCTAATTTGCAAAGCTCTTGTATGAGTCATAGCACCACCAAAACCCATTACAAAATTAAGCTTCAAAAAATTCTCTGCCTGCTGAAAACTACCATTAAAGGCATGAGCAATACCCCCTGAGATACCTTTGAGTTTTAAAGCTTTAATGATGGCATCTTGAGAACGTCTCACGTGCAAAATAACTGGCAAATTAAATTCTCGCGCAAGATCTAATTGCGCTTCAAAATAGAATGCTTGGTGATCAAGATCCAAGTTAGGTAAGAAGTAATCAAGCCCTATTTCACCAACCCCAACAAATCGAGGATCACTCAACGAACTCTCGATAGCTTTTTTTAGTATTTGCAAATCACCCGGCTTGGCTTCAGATGTATAAATGGGATGAATACCCAGGGTGTAACAAGTGGCGGGCATAAGTTTTGAGGCATGATGCGCCAAGTCTCTCACTGAATCAAAATCACTTGCTCTAACCGCAGGGATTAAAACACCACTCACCCCCACCTGAGCAGCGTAAGCAATAACAGCATCCCTATCTTGATCAAACTCAGATGCATCTAAGTGACAGTGCGTATCAAGACACCATGCCACTTTAAAGAGCCCTCAATACACCATGATCTAAACGCAATACACGATCACACCTTGCTGCTCGCAAAGGATCATGAGTCACGATAATGAAAGCGGTACCTTGATGCTTAGCAATATCAAGCATTAAATCAAATACCGCATCAGCAGTTTCTGCATCTAAATTACCCGTCGGTTCATCAGCCAAAACACAGCTAGGTTGCGTGACTAATGCTCGAGCAACAGCCACGCGTTGACGCTCTCCACCAGACAAGGCAGCAGGTCGATGATCCACGCGATGAGCCAGACCTACTTTACCCAACATCTCCTTTGCAGTCTCACGGGACAATTCGTTAGAAAGCCCTCTAATACGCAATGGCATGGCTACGTTATCTAATGCGCTAAATTCAGCCAATAAATGATGAAACTGATAAATAAACCCTAAATGGCGATTACGCATCTCATTCAACTGAGATTCATTGAGTTTAGATAATGACCGCCCAGCAAGAGTCACCTCGCCTTGCGTAGCATGATCCAAACCACCTAGGAGATGTAATAAAGTACTTTTCCCAGAACCTGAAGAGCCAACAATGGCTAGCTTTTCACCAGGATTGATCTCTAAATTAATATCTTGAAGGACTCGAACAGCAGAAGATCCCTCTCCATATGTTTTGGAAAGATGCTGAGCGGATAATGCAAATACAGTGGAATTATTCATATCTCAAAGCACTCGCTGGTTGAACTTTAGCGGCTCTCCAACTTGGATAAAGCGTTGCTAAAAGAGATAAGCCAAATGCCATCAGCCCCACAGTCACAACATCCCCCGCCCTAACATCCGATGGCAAGCTAGAAATAAAGTAAATATCTCGAGGTAAAAATTGCACTCTAAAGATAGCCTCAATGACTGGAACAATCACATCAATATTAAGAGAAATAAGTAAACCTAAAGCTACTCCAAGAATTGTTCCCAAAGCACCAATCATGAAACCCTGGGCAAAGAAGATTCTTTGGATCATGCCAGCTGAAGCACCCATCGTTCGAAGAATCGCAATATCTCCCTGCTTATCCGTCACAGTCATGACTAGCGTAGAAACTAAATTAAAAGCAGCAACAGCAATAATGAGCGTGAGAATAATGAACATCATGCGCTTTTCAGTTTGAACAGCCGCAAACCAGTTTTTATTTTGCCTAGTCCAATCCTTCACCCATAAGCCTGGCAACTGAACAGCTAATTCATCAGCAACTTTGGCAGCTTTTTGCATATCGTCTAGTTTTAGACGCAAGCCTGATGGACCATCTAACCTTAATAAAGCAGCCGCATCCTTCCAGTGAACGACTGCAAGCGTGCTATCAAATTCGTAATGTCCACTATCAATAATGCCTACCAATTTAAAAGCCCTCATCCTTGGCGTCACGCCAGCCGGATTGATATCGCCTTCGGGAACCATCACAGTGATGCGATCACCTAATTGAACCCCTAAAACCATGGCTAACTCAGCGCCTAAAGCCAAGCCGAATTCTCCTGGTTTTAATTGAGTAACCTGACCTTGGATGAAATGCCGAGGAATATCAGAGACACGTCCTTCAGCATCAGGATCGATTCCACGAATAGCCACCCCTCTCATGACATCACCACGAGTGACTAAAGCTTGAGACATGACCATCGGTGCAGCACCAGTGACCTGTTGATGCGTCTTGACTCTATCTAAGATGGGCTGCCAATCGCCTAAACCGGATGGTGCATGTATTTCAACATGGGAAAGAACCGACAACATACGGTCTCTCACTTCTTTTTGAAAGCCATTCATGACTGACAAAACGACGATCAAAGCAGCAACCCCTAAAGCAATACCAATCATGGAGACGGCTGAAATAAATGACAAAAACTCGTCTTTGGAGCCGGTTTCTTTGTTTTTTCCGGCTTTTTTCCTAGCACTGGTATAGCGCCATGCGATTTCAAGTTCTATTGGCCAATTCATCATTTAGCTAGTTTAGCTGTCTCTTGGACAGAAGGTCTAAATGCAACCTAAAATCAGGGTTATGAGCTATACATTAGTGATCACAGATACCCCTTACGAAGAATCTTTTGAAAGAGGCTTGCCTTATGAGAAATTCTTACTAGGCAAGAAGAATTCAAGCGCTGCGCTTGAGTTAAAAAATCTTGGGGTCACATTTAATCAGCAAGCCTCTATTGCACGTATAGAACCAGTGCATATTCATGCAGCTAGAGATCACCTTGTTCTCACAAGCCCTCGTATCCTAGATCTAGAGGTGGCTGATTCTGAAGAATTATTTGCTGCAGTTAAAGATATTTTTAGTGAAATGAGCTCAGCCATCTATCGACCTCGTGCGCAACGCTGGTTCATGGAGGTGAACTCCTTGGCATCATTGTCAACCGTGAGCACCCAACAGGCAGAAGGTCGCAACATCGATCACTGGATGCCTCAAGATACGGATACACCTGGAATAGCAAGGCAATGGCGAAAATGGCAGAACGAGATACAAATGATCTGGTTTGACCATCCTGTTAACCAAAGGCGTCAATCTCAGGAACTACTACCCATCAACTCCATCTGGATTAGTGGCATTGGCTCACTAGCTGACATGGAACCCCATCCTTTAATTCAAGAATCAGCAGTCATGCATAGTCCAACTGACTGCTTAGCTGGAATTTCTCAGCATCTAGGCAAAAAGCACGTGCACAACATCACCACTGAGGACCTCAACAATACCCTCTCACTGCTGTCTGCTAAGGATGATTTAGCTAAGGATGCTTGGAGCGATGCCTGCCAATTACTTCTAGAAGAAAAAATATCTGAATTTCTGCTCATCGATTTTCCTGATGGCATTGAAAGACAGCGGCTCATCAAGAAAAGTGATTTCCCTAAAACGGGTTTTCTATTCTTCAAAAAACCAACGATTCCAACACTTCAAGAGATACTTGTTGCATGACCATCAAACTGACCGAAAGAAAGTACTCTGAGCAGGATGCACAAGCTCTTCGTGAAAAAGGTGTGCACCCTGTGCTATCCAAACTATTTGCAGCGCGTGGCATTCAATCAGCGGAGGAATTATCACTTGAGCTGAAAAACCTAATTCCACCTGCCCAACTAAAAAATTGTATTGATGCAGCCCAATACCTTGCGCAGGCTATACAAAATGGCAAGAGATTACTCATCGTCGCGGATTATGACTGTGATGGTGCAACTGCCTGTGCTGTTGGTATGAGAGGACTCAAAGCACTTGGTGCACCTTGGGATATTCAAGTTGATTACTTCGTGCCTAATCGTTTTACGCTGGGGTATGGTCTAACGCCTGAGGTGGTTGATTTAGCTGCTCAAAGAGAGCAGCGACCTGATATCTTGATTACTGTTGATAACGGTATTGCCAGCCTAGCTGGCGTTGAACGAGCCCATCAACTGGGAATGGAAGTGCTTGTCACCGACCACCATTTACCGGCTGACACCTTGCCAAAAGCGGCTTGGATTGTGAACCCCAATCAACCTGATTGCACCTTTCCAAGTAAGGCGCTAGCAGGTGTTGGAGTGATGTTTTATTTATTAATTGCTCTAAGAAGCATCTTGCGAGAACAAGGTGCTTTTACGGCAGACAATCAACCACGCCTAGAAAATCTTCTTGATTTAGTAGCTCTGGGTACCGTTGCAGATGTTGCATCACTCGACAGAAATAACCGGGTCTTGGTCTCGAATGGGGTCAAGAGAATTAAGCACGGGCTCATGCAACCAGGCATCCAGGCGCTGTATCTAGCCGCAGGTAGAGATCCTCATAAAGCCAATACCTCAGACTTGGGATTTACTTTAGGTCCAAGACTGAATGCTGCCGGACGACTATCTGATATGTCCCTAGGTATCCGCTGCCTTCTAACAGATTCTCATGAAGAAGCTTTACAGTTAGCTCACGAACTTGATCGCATGAATCGTGAACGACGCACCATTGAAGCTGGTATGCAAGAAACTGCTCTGGCTAGCTTAGTTGATATTCAAGTGGGCGAGCAAGCGACTGTTTGCTTGGCTCACCCTGACTGGCACCAAGGAGTCATTGGCATCGTTGCCTCAAGACTCAAAGAAAAATTTCACCGCCCCACCATTATTTTTGCGCCTGGAGATGAGACAGGTGAAAAAGTATTTAAAGGTTCAGGTCGTTCAATTAGTGGTTTTCATTTAAGAGATGCTCTCGACGTTATTTCCAAGAAATATCCTGACATGATTCTCAAATTTGGTGGTCACGCCATGGCTGCCGGACTGACGATTAGAGCCAGTGAATTTGATTTATTTAAAGAAACTTTTGAATCAATCGCTAGGGAGCTCATGACTGAAGAGACCCTACAACGCCAACTAGCTCACGATGGGTTTCTGAGCCCTGAGTTCATAGAACCCGAATTTGGCACCTTATTAAGTAATGAAACTTGGGGGCAAGGCTTCCCCGCCCCTGTTTTTTATGGGGAATTTGAAGTTATTAGCCAAAGCCTTTTACAGGGCAAGCACCTCAAACTCCAACTCAAAGCTTTGAAAGAAAATGGCGCTAGTGACTCAAAAACACTCAATGGCATCTGGTTTTCACGGGCTCAAACCCTGCCTAACCGCTCCAAACTAGCCTATAGACTAGTCACAGATCATTTTCAGGGGGTCGCAAGAGCGCAATTACACATAGAGGCGCTCGACGAACCTTTATAATCTTGCGCTATGGAAGCTGAACAACTTAATCTCATTATTAATACCCTCGAAGACCTTCGTACCCGTACGACAGAACTACGGAGGTATCTTTGACGTCGACAATAAAGCAGAACGCTTAGTCGAAGTTAATCAAACCCTCGAAGATCCCAAAATTTGGGATGATCCCAAGCAAGCCCAAGCCTTGGGTAAAGAAAAAAAGATGCTTGATGGCGTCGTTGGCACCATCAATTATTTAACTGACAACATCACCGCTAGCCAAGAACTATTAGAAATGGCTAAAGAAGAAGGTGATACAGATACTATTCTCTCGATTGAGGCTGATACGGATGCCATGCGCAAACAGGTTGAAGACCTAGAATTTCGCAGAATGTTCAGCAACCCTATGGATCCAAGTTCGTGCTTTATTGATATCCAATCAGGCGCAGGTGGAACAGAAGCGTGCGATTGGGCGAGCATGTTACTTCGCCAATATATTCGTTACTGCGAACGCAAGGGTTTTAAAGCTGAAGTGTTGGAAACCTCTGATGGCGATGTCGCAGGTATTAAAAGTGCCACCATCAAAGTCGATGGTGAATATGCATATGGTCACTTGAGAACTGAGACTGGTGTTCACCGCCTAGTCCGTAAGTCTCCTTTTGACTCAGCCAATGGTCGACACACTTCATTTACCAGCGTCTTCGTTTACCCAGAAGTAGATGATTCGATTGAAATTGATATCAATCCAGCAGACATTCGTACGGACACATATCGTGCATCTGGCGCTGGCGGTCAGCACATCAATAAAACTGACTCAGCGGTCCGTTTAACTCACATTCCAACAGGTATTGTGGTTCAGTGTCAAAACGATCGAAGCCAACACAAAAATAGAGCTGAAGCGATGTCTATGTTGAAGTCACGCCTATACGAGCACGAGTTACGCAAGCGACAGGCAGAACAAGACAAATTAGAGGCTACAAAAAGCGATGTAGGCTGGGGACATCAGATCAGATCTTACGTTCTTGATCAAAGCCGCATTAAAGATTTACGTACTAACGTTGAAATTTCTAATACTCAAAAGGTATTAGATGGCGATCTTGATGCCTTCATTGAAGCCAGCTTAAAACAAGGCGTTTAAAACATTCTTATTAATTTAGATTCCAAAACCGGAAATATCATGACTCAAGAACAACAAAGCCCGATCATTGATGAAAACCATATCATCGCGGAGCGCAGAGAAAAATTATCTAAGTTACGTCAAAATGGCGTGGCTTTCCCTAATGATTTTGTGCCGACACATCACGCTTCTGATCTGCACGCTCATTACGGTGAAATCAGCAAAGAACAATTAGCTGAAAAGAATATTCAAGTCAAAGTGGCTGGCCGCATGATGCTCAAACGAGTCATGGGTAAAGCGAGTTTTGCCACTATCCAGGATAGAACTGGTCAGATTCAGTTCTACATTAACGATGCAGATGCTGGCGCTGAATCTCACAATGCATTTAAACATTGGGATATGGGTGACTTTATTGCTGCTGAAGGGATTGTTTTCAAAACCAATAAAGGTGAGCTTTCAATCCAGGTGAAAGAATTACGATTACTCTCTAAATCACTTCGCCCTCTACCTGATAAGTTTCATGGCCTTTCTGATCAAGAGCTTAAATATCGTCAACGCTACGTTGATTTAATTGTTTCTCCAGAAACTCGCCAAACTTTTATTGCCCGTAGTAAAGCCATGGCATCGATTCGCCATCACATGCAAGATGCTGGCTTCATGGAAGTTGAAACACCAATGCTTCACCCTATTCCAGGTGGCGCTGCTGCAAAACCATTTATCACTCACCACAATGCCCTAGACATGCAGATGTTCTTACGCATCGCTCCAGAACTTTATCTCAAGCGTTTAGTGGTTGGTGGATTTGAAAGAGTCTTTGAGGTTAATAGAAACTTCCGTAACGAAGGTGTTAGCCCTCGTCACAACCCTGAATTCACCATGATGGAATTCTATGCAGCCTACACAGACTACAAATGGCTCATGACATTCACAGAAGAATTAATTCGTGCTGCGGCAATTGATGCTCAAGGAACTGCTGTTTTAACCTATCAAGGTAAACCACTTGATTTATCAAAACCATTCCAGCGTTTAACAATCGCTGAAGCGATTCTTAAATACGCCCCTCTTTCTAAGAAAGACTACAAAGCAGATCAATTAGAAGATGCTGAATTTATTCGCGCTGAATTGAAAAAGGCTGGCGAGGACATCAATGGTCCGACACTTAAGAATGCTGGTTTAGGCGCACTTCAACTAGCTCTTTTCGAAGCGACCGCTGAAGAACATCTTTGGGAACCGACTTACATTATTGATTACCCGATTGAAGTGAGCCCATTAGCTAGAGAATCTGACACTCGCCCGGGTATTACGGAGCGCTTTGAATTATTTATTACGGGTCGAGAAATTGCTAACGGATTCTCAGAGTTAAATGATGCTGAAGATCAGGCAGCTCGCTTCCATAAACAAGTGGAACAAAAAGAAGCTGGGGATGAAGAAGCCATGTATTTTGATGCCGACTTCATCCGTGCACTTGAATACGGTATGCCTCCAACAGGTGGGTGCGGCATTGGTATCGATCGCCTCATGATGTTAATCACAGACTCACCTAACATCAGAGATGTGATTCTTTTCCCACATATGAGAAAAGAAGACTAAGACCATTAAAAAAGGAGCCTAGGCTCCTTTTTTAATGACTTTCTTTGGCATGATTGATCGAGTATTTCGGGATTTCAATCACTAAGTCCTCATTGGCAACAATTGCCTGACAAGATAGCCTTGATTGCGGACTTAAACCCCAAGCGCGATCTAGTAGGTCATCTTCCAACTCTTCAGACGGATTAAGGCTGGCGCCTCCCTCACGAACAATCACATGACATGTCGTACAAGCACAGGACATTTCACATGCATGTTCAATCTCAATATCGTTGTCTAAAAGCGCATCACAAATGCTAACCCCAGATGGCGCTTCTATCACAGCACCTTCAGGACAATATTCAGCGTGAGGCAATATAACAATTTGTGGCATTTTTAGTTCCTCGTTAAATATCTTCTACCTTTTTACCCGCCAGTGCTTTTTTAATACTCTGGTTCATTCTTCGTGCGGCAAAATCATCTGTGGATTTAGATAATGACTCTACTGAGCGACGCAATAACTGAGCGTCTTTTGTATTAGCAAGCAACTCTTTTAAAGCCTCTACTTTTCGCAAAATCATCTCCAGCTCGTCAGCCTCCAGCAAATCCTTATCTTCAGCTAATGCAGCTTCAATAGCCTCAATTAATCGTTGACCATCCACCACTTCTTCACGAAGTGCTCTAGCGTGAACATCATCAGCTGCATGGCTAAATCCATCTTGAAGCATCGAAGTGATATCTGAATCGGTTAAACCGTATGAAGGCTTCACATCGATATGCGACTCCACCCCAGATTGCATCTCTCTTGCTGTTACAGAAAGCAAGCCATCAGCATCGACTTGATAAGTCACTCTGATACGAGCAGCCCCTGCAGCCATCGGAGGGATACCTCTTAATTCAAACTTAGCTAAAGAGCGACAATGATCGACCACCTCACGCTCGCCTTGCAACACATGAACTGCAAGTGCTGTTTGTCCATCTCTGAAAGTAGTGAAGTCCTGAGCTCTGGCAACTGGTATGGGGGTATTTCTAGGGATGATCTTTTCAACCAAGCCACCCATCGTCTCAACACCAAGGGATAAAGGGATGACATCAAGCAATAACCACTCGTTACCTTTTTGCTGGTTACCAGCAAGCAAATCAGCTTGCATCGCTGCACCAATCGCCACCACCTTATCAGGATCAAGATTGGTGAGCGGTATTTGACCAAATAATTCGCCAACGGCTCGCTGAACATGAGGCATACGAGTAGCACCCCCCACCATGACCACACCCTTAACATCTTCTGCTGACAAACCAGCATCTCTTAAAGCCTTCTTGACTGCAACTAAGGTTTTATTCACTAGATGCTGTGTGAGCTCAAAGAACTGGGCTTGACTGATACCCACATTAATCACTGTGCCATCACTTAAAGTGGCATGAACACGTGACAAAGGATTTTTACTTAGCTGTTCTTTAACTTCTTTTGCCGCTGTTAATAGCAGGCGAGTATCTTTATCCGATAAAAGTTGTAACTTGGCTTGCTCTAAGACCCAGCAATACAAGCGATGGTCAAAATCATCACCGCCTAAAGCCGAATCACCACCCGTCGAAAGAACCTCAAATACACCTTTACTTAAACGTAAAATGGAAATATCAAATGTGCCACCACCAAGATCGTAAACAGCATACAAGCCCTCAGAGGCATTATCTAAACCATACGCAATGGCTGCTGCAGTAGGCTCATTCAACAAGCGAAGAACTTCTACCCCTGCTAATTGTGCAGCATCCTTGGTAGCTTGACGTTGCGCATCATCAAAATAAGCGGGCACAGTAATGACAGCACCAACAATTTCCTCATCAAAAGTATCTTCCGCGCGTTGCCTCAATCTGGCAAGTATCTCAGCGGATACTTCAACAGGACTTTTATCCCCAGAAATAGTCTTTATCTTCAGCATTCCAGGAGCATCGACAAACTCATAAGGCATGGATTCGATGTTCGCAACATCTTGAAGACCGCGCCCCATAAATCGCTTCACAGAAATAATGGTATTTTTAGGATCGCCATTAGCATTTTGCAAAGCTTGATAGCCGGCTTGTGTAGAACCACCTTTTAAATATCGAACAACTGATGGCAATAAGGCTCTGCCTTGTTCATCAGCAAGCACCTCAGGTAAGGCATTCTTCATCACAGCCACCAAAGAATTGGTGGTGCCTAGATCGATACCAACAGCGATTTTTCTTTGATGAGGGGCTAATGACTGACCAGGTTCAGCAATTTGTAATAAAGCCATAATTTTTTATGCAATAGCGTCTTCTAGCTCTTGGCTAAATTTATCAATAAACAGTAGCGCCCTTAATTTCTCTGCAGCGACTTCATAATTTTTTTCAACATCAATCGCCTGCTCTACCTCAGAAATAATGCTCTTTTTGGTTTGCTCAACCTCTTGAGATAAATGATCTAAAGCCACAGGATTATCGATGGCGTCGTCTAAAGCTTCGCGCCACTCCATCTGTTGCATTAAAAATGCTGTGGGCATCGCTGTATTAGTTTCTAACTGAGGATCAACACCATTTAAGGAACAAAGATATAAACCTCTTTGAATAGGATGCATCAGTGTTCGATAGGCAGTGTTGGCAAAAGTAGCCATTTGCATAGACACCCTCTTTTCAGCATCACTTCCGCCTGCATGAAGATCTGGGTGCACTTGCTTCTGAATTGTTAAATAGGCAGACTCCAACGCCTGCCTATCAATCTTAAATTGGGGCTGTATTTGAAAGAAGGAAAAGTAATTATCAAACTCTGAAAGATTCGCCACAACCGCACTCATCTTTCACATTAGGATTTTGAAATTTAAATCCTTCATTGAGCCCTTCTCTTACATAATCTAGCTCGGTTCCATCGAGATAGGCCAGACTCTTAGGGTCAACAAAAACCTTAACACCTAAGGACTCAAACATCGTATCTTCTGGAGATGCCTCATCTACATACTCTAATTGGTAAGCCAATCCAGAACATCCTGTGGTGCGCACCCCTAAACGCAAGCCGACTCCCTTACCACGACGCTCAATATAACGTGTGATATGTTTTGCAGCTTTTTCAGTTAGAGTAATTGCCATAATTATTTAGAGTGCTTTTCTTTATAGTCCTTCACTGCGGCTTTAATAGCATCTTCAGCCAAGATTGAACAGTGAATTTTAACGGGGGGAAGTGCTAACTCTTCAGCAATTTGTGAGTTCTTAATTTCCAATGCTTGATCAAGAGTTTTTCCTTTGACCCACTCAGTCACCAAAGATGATGAGGCAATCGCTGAGCCACAACCATAGGTTTTGAACTTAGCATCTTCAATGATGCCCTCATCATTGACGCGAATTTGCAACTTCATCACATCACCACAAGCTGGTGCACCCACCATACCAGTACCTACGTGATCATCACCTTTTTCAAATGAGCCCACATTACGTGGATTTTCATAATGCTCAATTACTTTTTCGCTATAAGCCATGTTGATTCCTCAGTTGCTTGTGATTAGTGGGCAGCCCACTGAATCGTATTTAAATCGATACCATCTTTGTACATTTCCCAAAGTGGTGATAACTCTCTTAATTTGGCAATCTTGCCTTTCACCAACTCAATAGTGAAGTCAACATCCTCAACCGTTGTGAAACGTCCGATAGTAAAACGAATAGAACTATGAGCCAATTCATCATTGCGACCTAATCCACGGAGCACATAAGAAGGCTCTAAGGATGCTGATGTACAAGCAGACCCAGATGACACAGCAATATCTTTCAAAGCCATGATCATGGACTCACCTTCAACATAATTGAAACTGATATTTAAATTGTGAGGAACACGATGTTCCATATCACCATTCAAATAGACTTCTTCAATCTGGTTTAAACCATTCCACAAACGATCTCTCAACATACGGATACGTTCATTTTCGGTCGCCATTTCTTCACGAGCAATTTTGAAACATTCGCCCATTCCCACAATTTGATGAGGTGCTAGTGTGCCAGAGCGCATGCCGCGCTCATGACCACCACCATGCATCTGGGCTTCAATACGAATACGTGGTTTACGACGCACAAACAAAGCACCGATCCCTTTAGGTCCGTATGTTTTATGTGCAGAGAAACTCATTAAATCAACTTTGAGCGTTTGCAAATCAATCGCAACCTTGCCAGTGGCTTGGGCAGCATCGACATGAAAAACGATACCCTTCTCACGACAAAATTCGCCAATCCTTGGAATATCTTGGATGACACCAATTTCATTATTCACATACATGATAGATACAAGAATGGTGTCAGGACGAACGGCTGCTTTAAATGCTTCAAAATCAATCAAACCATTAGGTAAGACATCAAGGTATGTGACTTCGTAGCCCTCACGCTCAAGCTCACGACAAGTGTCCAAAACGGCTTTGTGCTCAGTCTTCACCGTGATG
>JACCDI011712186.1_pt1 | contig 12917 bp, 12 predicted proteins | sample 7442791 | NCBI WGS metagenome assembly JACCDI01 (sample SAMN15323434, study PRJNA562643) | freshwater metagenome | isolation source: river surface water | place: USA:Blue River Watershed | collected 2017-08-15
GTTTTGCGAGCTCTGTGCTATCACCCAGTGAGGTAGCTTTGGGCAGAGCTTTCTTGATGCCGTCAGTAATTTGAACGCCATTTTCTTTGAGCAGGGCCTTGATCTCCGTTCTTATCTTTGCTCTCTCCGGGAACATGCTGACAAAATGAAGCAGCTTTGCTAACCGACCATCCAGATGGCTTTTGACTCGGTACATAACGGCGGTACCTTTTTCAGGATTCAATCCTGTGTAGGTCTGCGCTGACCGCCCAGTTTCTGCAGTTGCCAGGTACTTCAGCAAAGTCCCTAGCTTTTGGCTGGCGTTGATATCCACGAGTAATCCTTTTTGTTTCTTATAAGAAAATGCTTGCGGAGGTTTTTCTTTGAGGTTGAGCGGCTAGTACGTCGGGAGCCTGCGAAATTTGAGTGCCGGAAAAAAATCAACAGATTTGTAACTGTTTCGCTACTGATGTTCCTTTAGAAATTTATCGTCTTCGGGTAACAGGAATTTTTGCAACTCATTGAAAATCCAAGGAATTTCTCGGATTTGAAACGAATAAGTGGTAAAATTCCGGGTTTACCTAATCCGGCCAGTTTCCCCATGTCAAACACCGACCGCGCTTTGCGCAACATCGCCATCATTGCCCACGTTGACCACGGCAAGACCACGCTGGTTGACCAGCTGCTCAAGCAATCCGGCACCTTCCGCGAGAACCAGCAGGTGGATACCCGCGTGATGGACTCCAACGACCTTGAGAAAGAGCGCGGGATCACCATCCTCGCGAAGAACTGCGCGGTCGAGTACGAAGGCACTCATATCAACATCGTCGACACCCCCGGTCACGCTGACTTTGGCGGCGAGGTCGAGCGCGTGCTGTCGATGGTCGATTCCGTGCTGTTGCTGGTCGATGCCGTTGAAGGCCCGATGCCGCAGACCCGCTTCGTGACCCGAAAGGCGCTCGCCCTTGGTCTGAAGCCCATCGTGGTCGTCAACAAGATCGATCGTCCCGGTGCGCGTCCTGACTGGGTGATCAATGCGACCTTCGAGCTGTTCGACAAGCTCGGTGCGACCGAAGAGCAGCTGGATTTCCCGGTGGTATTTGCATCCGCGCTGAACGGCTATGCCAGCCTCGATTCCGAGGTACGTGAAGGCGACATGAAGCCGCTGTTCGATGCCGTGCTCAAGCACGTGCCGGTACGCGACGATGATGTCGATGGCCCGCTGCAGTTGCAGATCTCTTCGCTGGATTATTCATCCTACGTCGGCAAGATCGGCATTGGCCGTATCAAGCGCGGTCGCGCCAAGGCGCTGCAGGATGTGATCATTCTGAACGGCCCTGATTCGACACCGATCAAGGGACGCATCAATCAGGTGCTCAAGTTCCGTGGTTTGGAGCGCGAGGTCGTGCCCGAGGCGATGGCAGGCGACATCGTCCTGATCAACGGCATTGAAGACATCGGCATCGGTTCGACGGTTTGTGCCGTCGATGCGCCAGACGCACTGCCGATGCTGACGGTGGACGAGCCGACGCTGACGATGAACTTCATGGTCAACACCTCACCGCTGGCCGGTCGCGAGGGCAAGTTCGTCACCAGCCGGCAGCTGCGCGAGCGCCTTGAGCGCGAGCTGAAGTCGAATGTCGCGCTGCGCGTTGCGCCGACGGATGACGATACCGTGTTCGAAGTGTCCGGTCGGGGTGAGCTGCACCTGACCATTCTGCTCGAGAACATGCGTCGCGAAGGCTACGAGCTGGCAGTCTCGCGTCCGCGCGTGGTATTCAAGATGATTGATGACGTTCGCCACGAGCCCTTCGAGAACCTGTCTGTCGATGTCGAAGAAGCGCATCAGGGGGGTGTGATGGAAGAGCTGGGCCGCCGTCGCGGCGAGCTGCAGGACATGCAGCCGGATGGCAAAGGACGTGTGCGTCTTGAGTACCGCATTCCTGCGCGTGGCCTGATCGGTTTCCAGGGCGAGTTCATGACGCTGACGCGGGGCACGGGCCTGATGAGCCATGTGTTCGACGCCTATGGCCCGATGGATGCCAGCAAGGGCGAACTCGCTGGTCGCCGCAATGGCGTGCTGATCTCGCAGGAAGATGGCGCCGCCGTTGCCTATGCGCTGTGGAAGCTGCAAGAGCGCGGACGCATGTTCGTCGTTCACAATGATCCGGTGTACGAAGGCATGATCATCGGCATCCACTCCCGCGACAACGATCTCGTGGTCAACCCGATCAAGGGCAAGCAGCTGACCAACGTGCGTGCATCGGGTACGGATGAGGCGGTGCGACTGATTCCGCCGATCGAGCTGACGCTCGAATACGCAGTCGAGTTCATTGAAGATGATGAACTGGTCGAGATCACGCCCAAGAGCATCCGTCTGCGCAAGCGCTTCCTGAAAGAGCATGAGCGCAAGCGTGCATCACGCGAGGCTGCCTGATTGACCGTCGAAGCAGCCAGAAGCATCTGACAAAAAAGCGCCCGCGGGCGCTTTTTTGTTGTCCGTTTTGTTGTCCGATGAATGAGCGTTTAGCGGGTCATGCTGCGAAGGATATTGCCAATGGCCTCAAACAGCCGGTTGATCTGCTCATCACTGATGATCAGTGGCGGCGACAGTGCAATGATGTCTCCCGTTGTGCGGATCAGCACATGCTCTTCCCAGAAGCAGCGTTCGAAGACTTCATACGCACGCGCAGTCGGCTTGCCGGGGAGGGGGTCGAGCTCGATGCCGCAGACCAGCCCCAGATTGCGCACGTCCCTCACATGAGGCAGCCCGCGCAGCGAATGTGCGCCCGCTTCAAATGCAGACGCCATGGATGCTGCGCGTGCAAACAGCTTCTCGTCCTGATAGACGTCCAGGGTGGCCATTGCCGCCGCACAGGCCAGCGGATGGCCGCTGTAGGTATAGCCGTGGTAGAACTCGATCGCGTTCTCAGGGGCTGCTTCCATGAATGCATCATGGATCGATTGTTTGGCGATCACGGCGCCCATGGGCACCATGGCATTCGTCAGGCCTTTCGCGCAGCAGATCAGGTCGGGAACGACCCCAAAATAATCTGCAGCAAAGGCAGCGCCCAATCGGCCGAAGCCCGTGATCACCTCATCAAAAATCAGCAGGATGCCGTGCTTGTCGCAGATGGCGCGCAGCTTTTGCAGGTAGCCTTTCGGTGGAATGATCACGCCGGTGGAGCCCTGCACCGGTTCAATGATCAATGCGGCCACCGTGGCCGGATCATGCAGTGCCAGCAGCCGCTGCTCGAATTCATCGGCCATGTCAGCGCCGTGTTCGGGCATACCCCGCGAGAAGGCATTGCGCGCGATGTCCAGCGGATGGCGCAGATGATCAACGCCCGGCAGCGCAGGTCCGAAGTGCTTGCGGTTACCTGCAATCCCACCCACCGCGATGCCGCCAAAGCCCACGCCGTGATAGCCGCGCTCGCGCCCGATCAGCCGGGTGCGAAGCGAATCCCCGCGCATCCGGTGGTAGGCCAGCGCCATCTTCAATGCGGTGTCGACAGCTTCGGAACCGCTGTTGCAGAAAAAAACGCGATTCAACCCCTCTGGCGCCATGTCGGCCAGACTGCGCGCCGCGTCGAACGCGCCGGCATGTCCCATCTGGAAGGGCGGCGCAAAATCCATGGTCTGCGCCTGACGAACCACGGCCTCGGTGATCTTCGGATGACCATGCCCGGCATTCACGCACCACAGCCCGGCCGTGCCGTCGAGCACCTGCCGACCATCTTCCGAGGTGTAGTACATGCCAGTCGCAGCAGTCATCATCCGAGGGCGTGCCTTGAATTGCCGGTTGGCGGTGAAGGGCATCCAGTAGTGCGATGTATCGGTTGTCATGAGCGCAAAATAGTCCGGGATTTCCGAGGGTCTTTGGTTAAGATCGCCGGATGTCCATGAGGGCAGGCCATCCGCAGCCATCACTTTACTGCATCCACGATAGCCGCTCCGGGTACCGGTAAAATGCGCACTCTTGACGCTGATTCCCCTTGCTGACATTGAAAGCCTCTCTGCCTCCCCGCCGACTGTCCGTTGCACCCATGATGGACTGGACTGACCGCCACTGCCGCATGTTTCACCGGCAGATCACCCGCCACACCTGGCTCTATACAGAGATGGTCACCACAGGTGCGATCATTCATGGCGACAAGGCGCGGCACCTGGATTTCAGCGACGAAGAACATCCCGTCGCGCTGCAGCTGGGCGGCAGCGAGCCGGAAGATCTCGCCACGAGCGCCCGCTTCGGCGCGCAATGGGGCTATGACGAGATCAATCTCAATTGCGGCTGTCCTTCCGAGCGGGTGCAGCGCGGCGCGTTTGGCGCCTGCCTGATGGCCGAGCCAGCGCTGGTGGCGGACTGCGTGAAGGCGATGCGCGACGCCGTCAGCATTGAGGTCACCGTCAAGCACCGGATCGGCATTGACGAGATCGATTCCTATGATTTTGTGCGCGACTTCGTCGGTACCGTGGCGGACGCCGGCTGCCGGATCTTCATCGTCCATGCACGCAACGCGATTCTCAAAGGACTCACGCCCAAAGAAAACCGCGAAATTCCGCCCTTGCGCTACGAACGCGCGTACCAGCTGAAAAAAGACTTTCCTCAGCTGGAGATCATCATCAACGGTGGCATCAAGACACTGGCCGAGATCGATGAGCACCTGCGGCATGTCGATGGTGTGATGATCGGTCGCGAGGCCTATCACCATCCTTACCTGATGGCGACATTTGACTCGCGCTACTACGGTGACAGCGCCGCGCCGCGCAGTCGGTTGGAGGTCATTGATGCGATGCTCCCCTATATGCGCGAGCAACTCGCTCAAGGTGGTCCGCGCCTCAACAGCATTACGCGGCACATGCTCGGCCTGATGGCTGGCCTGCCCGGCGCGCGCAGTTTCAGGCAGCGACTCTCCGATGCAAGACAGCTGGCCTCCGGTGATCCCGACCTCCTGCGTCATGCAGCACAGAGCGTGTTGCCTGCAGCAGCCTGAGTTTCTGATACGCTGCTGAGGCCTGCCATACACTGGCATGCATCCTGCTCATCAGACGGATCTTTTCATTGCAAAGACCGTCATGAGCCAGCAACAGGATGATCAGGACCAGCAGACGCTGTTTCCTCCCCAAGCACAATCGCATCAACCGGGTGTCGAATCAGAGATGCGTCCCCGGCCTCAGACAGAAGGAAAAAATTACCGGGCCGCCGGCAAGTTACAAGGCAAGGTCGCGCTGATTACCGGTGGCGACAGCGGCATCGGCAGTGCTGCCGCGATTGCCTTTGCAAAAGAAGGTGCAGACATCGCGATTACCTACCTGGAAGAACAGCAAGACGCCGATCACACACGCAAGCTCATCGAGCAACAGGGCAGACAATGCCTGATGCTGGCGGGCGATATCGGCGAAGAATCGTTCTGTGAGGCTTTGATAGTCGAAGTCGTCGCCCGCTTCGGGCAGCTTGATATCCTGATCAACAACGCTGCAGAACAGCACTCCGCCGATCGCATTGAAGATATCAGCAGCGACCAGCTGGAACGTACTTTTCGGACGAATATCTTCGCGATGTTCTATCTGGTACGCGCAGCGATGCCGTATCTGACAGCGGGCGCGCGCATCATCAATACGACGTCCGTGACAGCGTATCGTGGCAGCAGTCACTTGCTTGATTATTCCTCGACCAAGGGAGCCATCGTCAGCTTCACGCGCTCACTGTCGCAGCAGCTCGCGCCGCGCGGCATTCTGGTCAATGCGGTGGCTCCCGGCCCTGTCTGGACGCCACTGATTCCTTCCAGCAGTCCACCGGAGCAATCAGCACAATTCGGCACACAGGTGCCATTGGGCAGGCCTGCTCAACCTGAGGAAATCGCTCCCTGTTATGTCTTTCTCGCCAGCGATGATGCTGCTTACATGACGGGTCAGGTATTGCATCCGAATGGCGGTGAGGTGATTAATGGTTGAACCAGGGTTGAATACGAACTGAAAAAAAACACAACACTCTCTAGAGGGTGTTATGCACTCATCCCGGGGTCGCGCAGTTCAGGAAACAGGTCGGATGCAAGGCGCGGCGACGCGTCGTAGCGGTGCTACGGCAAGGAGCCGCAACGCCGCAGACGGCCTGTTTCCTGAACTGCCCGCGGGGTTCGCACGAGAAGCGCCCATCGCCGCGTTGCGGCGCTTGCGCAGGGGACCACCCTGAGCGGCGCGCCACGCCTTGCGCTGAGCGCTTCTCGTGCGAACGCGACCCCGGGATGAGTGCATAACACCCTCTAGTAGTCCCGCAAGCGGTTATAGAGCGTTTTCAGGCTGATGCCCAATATCTCGGCGGTTTGCCGCTTGTTGCCCCGAAAGTGTTTCAGTGTCGCCAAAATGAACTCGCGCTGAGCATCCGCGAGAGGTATGCCGATCGGAAAATTGAGTGTGTCATTTACCAGCAAGGTCTTCCCAGCACTGGCGCTGGCAGGCTCCTCCAGAGTGACTGCGTCCGCTGAGAGGATGTAGGCCCGGTGAACAAGATTTTTTAACTCTCGTACATTGCCCGGCCAGTGGTAAGTGCGTATCCGCTCCAGTGAGCGGCGAGTAAATTGCTTGCGAGTCCCGGCTTCCCGATTGAGTTCATCAAGAAAATGCTGTGCCAGCAGTCCAGTATCATTACCTCGTTCACGTAAGGGCGGTACGTGGATCGGGAACACGGCAAGACGATACATCAGATCTTGCCGCAAACGTCCCTCGCTGACTGCTTCATCTAATGAGCGGTTGGTAGCGGCAATCAGACGCACATCGACCTTGATTTCCTGACTTCCGCCGACGCGATGAAAACGGCCATATTCGAGCACACGCAAGAGCTTCACCTGCATCTCGGCAGGCATCTCGGTAATCTCGTCGAGGAACAGTGTGCCGCCGGACGCATGCTCGAAATGGCCGGCATGTTGCCGGGCCGCCCCGGTAAAACTGCCTTTTTCATACCCAAAAAGGACTGCTTCGATCAGCGTTCCCGGAATTGCACCGCAGTTCACAGCGACGAAATTCGCCGTATGACGCGTGCTGTCCTGATGAATTGCCGCAGCGATCAGCTCCTTGCCAGTACCGCTTTCACCCTCCAGCAGCACCGTGGCCTCTGTGCCTGCCACGCGCTGAATTTGCGTATAGAGCGCCTCCATTGCAGCGGAGCTGCCGTACAGCGTTCGGTGATGTCGGAGTCGTGGTTGTGAGCACATTGCGGAGACGCCGGGGCGACGTGTCTATCGTCGCAGAGATCGCAAACAGAGAATTTCCCCCATCCATCGCATGACGCACTGCCCGATCTCAAAGGCTGTGCACATGTCTTTGTCACTATTGCCCTTGGTGACAGTTCTCACTCTGTCTCGTCGTCATCACGCCATCATCACGCTGTCAACAGACATGCCCCTGTTTACCTACCCGCATTTGGCCGGGCGCAGACCCCAGTGCCTGCGTTGAAACTTACGCAGCATGCCTCAGTCAAGCGAATAGTCGACGCAACCGCTTTTGAAAGGAATAGTAATGAGATCCAATCTGGGCACATCAAAAACGTTGTTCGTTCTGGGGCTGCTGACAATCAGTCTGGCAGCCTGCAACCGGGGTGGCGGTAGCGGCAGCAGCTCTGAGCCGGGCGGCGGTAGCACGTCGGGTGGCACGAGCTCATCAACCGGCTCGACCAAACAGCCGCCGCCAGAAACGGGTGCTGCACCAGGGGGTGGGACGTCTGCGCCAGGAGGCACGGGCGGAGGTACGACGGGTGGTACTTCGGGCAGCACGCCGGGGGGTGGCACCTCGGGCGGCAGCAGCACCGGAGGGACCACGGGGGGCGCATCAGACGGAAGCACTGGCAGCAGCATGGGCGGCAGTTCCGATTCCAGCCCTCCCCCCGGCACTTCTCCGAGCGGCTCGTCGCCTGGCAGCCCATCATCCAGCAGTGTTCCTGACGGAAGCTCTGGCAGCAGTACCAACGGCAGCACAGGAGGCGGCGCAACCGGCAGTTCCCGATAAGCCGCATGCGACGACGGATGCCGCAGCACGATAAGAGATTTTTGCCGACATGCTGCATGCATTGATTGTTGATGAAGATGAGGTCACGGCCAGATTGCTCAGCGAACTGGCCCAGTCTGAGTCCTACGAGACCACGGTACTCGGGTCTTTAGGGGCTGCCGAGCTTGAGTGCGAGCTGAGGGAATCGGATCTGGTCTTCCTCAGTGACTCTCTTGCAGACGAGAGCGCAGATGCGTGGACGGAGCGACTTTCACCGGCCGTGCTTTCTCATCTGGTGCTGATGGGCATTGCCCCGTCACCGGAGAAAATCATCGGCGCTTTCAGGCGCGGCATCGCGGATTTTCTGCTTAAGCCCATTGATTCTGCCCGTGTGCGCCAGTTGCTGCGTCAGCGCGTGGCACGGCTCGCCGAGAATGATGCGCGCAGTGAGATGAAGCACACCTCACGGACACCAGCGACCGTCAGACTCGGTTCTGCGCCCCAGTCCCAATTGCTGGGAGACTCGCCTGCGATGAAGGTATTGCAGCATCAGATCGATCGCGTGGCGCCCACGGAGGCCAGCGTGCTTCTCCTGGGCGAAAGTGGTAGCGGCAAGGAGCTGGTCGCGCAGAACATCCATTGCCGCAGCAACCGTCGCCGACAGGCTTTTTTGCCGGTGAACTGTGGTGCCATATCGCCGCAGCTGATCGAGAGTGAAATCTTCGGGCATGAGAAAGGCAGTTTTACGGGCGCGGATCGTCAGCACAAGGGCTACTTTGAACGAGCTTCCGGAGGAACGCTGTTTCTTGATGAAGTGATCGAGATGCCGATCGATCTTCAGGTGAAGCTATTACGGGTGCTGGAGACAGGGACCTTCATGCGCATTGGCAGCAGCCAGGAGCTGAAAACGGATGTGCGTATCATCGCCGCTACCAACCGTGATCCTGAAGCTGCGATCACCCGAGGGCGCTTGCGCCTGGATCTCTACCACCGGCTGAATGTGTTTCCTGTCAACGTGCCTCCACTGCGTGAACGTGGCAGTGATATCGAGCTGATCGCACAGCATTTTCTCGATGAGCTGAACGCAGAGCACGCGACACACAAGCAGTTGTCTGCGCGTGTGCAGGCCAGTCTCAGACACTATCACTGGCCTGGCAATGTGCGCGAGCTGAGGAACTTCATTCAGCGGGCTTACATCCTTGCGGATCAGTTCATCGAACTGCCTGCGCCAGATCGCAGCCTGAGTCGTTCGGGTTCCACCGCGCTGACGCTCGCCATTCCGGTGGGGACCTCTCTGGCGGATGTCGATCGCAAGTTGATCTTCGCTACCCTTGAGCTGTGTGGCGGCGTGAAAAAACGTGCCGCCGATCTTCTGGGCATCAGCCTCAAGACACTCTACAACCGTCTGGAGGAGTATAGCCATCCGGGCAAGAACCTCACGCTGGCCGACACCGCTAAGGCGCCGACTGCGTCGAATGCAGCACTCTGCCTGCCGGGGCGTGACAGCGGCCTGCTCAACTGAGGTCGTTTGACTGCCGCTGCCGGGGTGAATGGATTGGTCTCAGGTCTTGACCTGTCTGGCATATTTGGTCTCAGCACGCCGATTGCCGAGATTATGTTGCGCGGCACGGCCACCTACTGGTTTTTATTTTTTGTGTTCCGCTTCATCGTCAGGCGCGATGTCGGGGCAGTCGGCATTGCGGATATCCTGGTGCTGGTGATCATCGCCGATGCCTCTCAGAACGCGATGGCCGGCGAGTACACCTCGGTAACTGACGGTACGATCCTTGTTCTGACGCTGGTCGGCTGGAATCTGCTGTTGGACTGGCTGTCCTTTCGCTATCCTTCCATCCGTCGCTTCGCCTCACCCGGCGCGCTACTGCTGGTTAAAAACGGCAAGCTACTGAAGAGAAATATGCGCCGCGAATTCATCACTGACGAAGAATTGTGGAGCAAGCTCAGGGAAGAGGGCATAGAGCGAATCGATCAAGTAAAAGCAGTGTATCTCGAACCTGATGGAGGTTTCAGCGTGATCCGCGACGCCAATGAATCGACATGATGTCTTCTGGTTTAACACAGACACTCAGGTCGGGTGTCGCCGCATCGCTTCGGTCTCGGCCAGCAGCCGGGACGCCGCCATGATCACGGCGGATGGCGGCACGCCGGTAAGGCAGGCATGATGGATCATCGGGCAGACACTGCGATAGCAGGGTGCGCAGGGAACAGGATTGAACATGACTTTGGCGGGCACTTGCCAGGGCGTGTGCTGCAGATTGGTCAAAGCGTACAGTACGACGACGGGTGTTTGCATGGCCGCGGCAAGGTGTGCCGGCGCGCTGTTGTTGGCGATCAGCAGCCGTGATTGGCCGATCAGGGCTGCCAGTCCGCCGAAATCCAGATCGCTCACTATTCCTGCGTAGGCAGAGCCAGCGGCGGTCTGCAATGCAGACAATACAGCCTGATCCTGAGGGCCTCCCGTGAGCACCAGTGGCAAATCAGTGGCATGCCCGATCTGCTTGATCACGGTCTGTAACGAAGCCAGTGAATAGCGACGAGACTCTGCAGACGCGCCGGGGTGCACAAGAATGAATTCCTGCATCTCGTGAAGCCCGAGCCGGACCAGCGCCTGATCTGCAGCCTTGTAATCATCCTCCGTCACGGTCAGTCGCAGAGCGGTATCCACCGGAGGTGCGCACAATGCACCGACCAGATCCAGCTGCCGCTGTACTTCATGTCTTTGCAGTGACTCTGGTTCAGGCTCTGGGAGCCAGTCAGTAATCAACTGGTAAGGATTCTCCCGGCAATAAGCGAGTTGCCGAGGAATGCCGGCCAGATGACACAGCATCGCGGCAGGCAGTGGATTCTGGCTATAGCTCTGCATGATCACGGCGCCGTCGAAGGCGCGTGCCTGTAATGTCTTTGCGACGGCGATCGTCGCGCCGCTGCTGACAGCGGAGGAAGCTTTCATCCATGGGCTGTCGAAAACGATCACCTCACTGATCGCGCCGCAGCGCGAACCGACCAGGGCACCGGTGGATGACGTCAGCAGAGATACCTGATACCCGGCATCGCGGAGCGCATGCAGCGCTGGCGTGCACATCAAGAGATCGCCGCTGGCATCGAGGCGTATCACCAGCAGCCGACAGGCAGCAGGCCAGGCCGACTGCATCAGACGCTGCCGTGATGCGCGCAGCTCGCCTGACGGATCAGCACCGCTGCTTCATCAAAACGGGTCACCATTGCATCAGGTACGCGCATCGACCCCGGCGTCCATTCCGTCTCATTGCCATTATTGATCAGCACGGCGCGGCAGCCGGCACGGTGTCCTGCTTCAATATCATCGAGTATGTCGCCGATCATCCAGCTCTGCGCGAGATTCAGGCCGTGTTCATACGCTGCCCGCAGCAGCATGCCGGGCGCAGGCTTTCTGCAACGACAGCCTGCTGACCGATCTGCTTGATCGGCTGATCCCGGCGCGTGCGCATCCGCTGAGTGGGGACAGTAATAAAAGCCATCCAGCACGCTTGCTGGATGCTGATGAAGTGCTTCTGCAATCAAGTGACCTATTTGTCGAAACGCCATCAACACTTGAGATGCCGTCAGCAATCCTGAAGCGATGCCCGGCTGGTTAGACACCAGAAAAAGTCGAAATCCCGCCGCACGCAGCAATACCAGCCCCTCGACTGCACCCGGTGTCAGCCGGATTTTCTGGGGATCGGCGTTGTAAGGGATATCGTCGATCAGCGTGCCATCCTTGTCGATGAAGATGGCCGGTGAGGCGTCCGGTGTGCTCAGGGCCATGAGGTTTCGTTCATTGGCAGCACGGTCACTTCGGGTACGACCGTCTGCGCGGGTAGTTGCAGTAGCTGGCTGATCGCCAGCGCGACATTGCCCGGTTCTTGTAGCGTGCCGCGGTCAATCTCCGGGAAGCGTTCCAGAATGAACGGGGTGGACATGCCGCCACAGACGACGGCCATCACCTTGATGCCGGCCGGGCGCAGCTCGGCATGCAGCGCATGTGACAGTCCGAGTAATCCGGTCTTGCTCGCATGGTAGGCGCAGGCATTAGGCCAGGCACGCTTCGCGGCAGTTGAGGTGATGTTGACGATCGTGCCTTCCCCTTGCCCCATCATGTGACGCGCTGCTGCACGTGCCATCAGAAAAGGCCCATGCAAATTGGTTCGCAGCACGCGCTCCCATTGCGCGATCTCGATCTCACACAGGCTGCAGGTCACGTCCATACCGGCATTGTTGACCAGCACATCAATGCGGCCAAAGCGGGCAATGGTGGTATGCACGGCATTCTCTGCATCATCGGCATTGCCCACATCGCAGTGAACGGCATCGACATGACAGCCTTTCGCGGTAAGGCGGCTTGCCTGATGTTCGGCGCGTTGTTCATTGATATCGGCGAGCATCACCGACGCACCCTCTGCTGCCAGCTGTTCTGCCAGCACAGCGCCCAGCCCGCTGCCGGCTCCTGTCACGAGTATCGATTTTTTCTTCAGTGACAGCAAGGTGGACAAGGTCATGCGCTCTCCCTAAAAGTCGTCCAGACGATCCTCAGTCTCAGAGCAATCTGCGTGCCGGGGACTGACTTTGCATGGGCATGGTTGATGCTTCTGCCTATCCGTTCGTCTGCAGGTCTCTGCGTTTACCAATGAAGATGACCTGGTGGATGTTTGTCAGTTCTGTCGCGGGAGAAAAACATGTGGACCAAATTCGTATCAGTGCCGGTACTTGCTCTGGCGCTTGTCAGCGCAGCGTGTGAAAGCCTCGGCAATCTGGGGAGTAGTGGCGGCTCGCAGGTGCAGACCCAGCCGATCGCCAGCAATGTCAACGGCACGGGAACCATACAGACGATCGAGGTCGTGCCGCGTTCACAGGGACTGGGTCTGGGAACGCTGGCCGGTGCGGCCATTGGTGGCGTGCTCGGTCATCAGGTGGGTGGTGGCACA
>JACCDI011292193.1_pt1 | contig 12915 bp, 12 predicted proteins | sample 7442791 | NCBI WGS metagenome assembly JACCDI01 (sample SAMN15323434, study PRJNA562643) | freshwater metagenome | isolation source: river surface water | place: USA:Blue River Watershed | collected 2017-08-15
ACTTTTCCAAATACCTTTGTCCGAGTGACTATATTACGAAGCGTTATACGCTTCTTGCGTCGACCCGGCCTCATTGGCCGTCACGCATTCCTACGGAGTTTGATATTCCAACTTTTGTGCGTGATTTGCTTCAATCCAAAGCTTGTGACGTAACTTATGGTGACCTTCTGTTTCAGACAGTTGCGCATCTCTCATTGCTTCCTCCTCCCAAGCCTGCTCCCACTCAAATGGAACGGGATACGTGGGAAATTCAGCGTGTATGGGATGACCTTTCTTTGGATCTATCTGTTAAAAAAGATGCTATTCGAGGATTTAGGTGGAAGTACGGCCACGACGAGAGTGTGCGTATTATGAAACCAATTTTGTACTTTATGAGTGAAGAGAAGATCATCTCTTTTTTGAGATAAGTTCTTTTTACTAGTGTATTTTTGTCTTTTTAATATCTAAAAAAAATAAAAAGTAATTTTGTCTTTTGCCTGTATCTTCTTAATAAAAAAAAAGAAAATAAAAATATATGTAAAAAAAAATCATAAAAAAATAGTATAATGTAAATAGATATAAAAAAATTACGATGTATTTGTAAATAATTCAATATATTTGAAATATGTATATAGTGTATATTTATTTATATTATTTTTAGTGTAAAAATAATATAAAAAATGATAAAAATAAAAAATGATAAAAATAAAAATTATTTAAACGGCCATAGTACCTTGAATGGCGTTATGAGATTCGTAACCGAGTATTTCAAAATCGTCTATTTTAAAATCTTCGACATCTTTTTGTCCCCGATTTTTAATATGTAATTTAGGGAAGCAATAAGGTGTTCTTTTAAGTTGATTTTTGACTGAATCAATATGATTTTTATAAATGTGAGTATCACCAATGGAAATAATAATTTCGTCTGGAACAAGGTTTGTTAATTTAGCGAAAATGTATGTCATAAGTGCTGTACTACAAATATTAAAAGGTAACCCTAAGAATGTATCGCAAGATCTTTGATACATAGAGCAAGAGAGTTTGCCATTATAAACACGGAATTGATAGATCATATGGCAAGGTGGTAGTGCCATTTTATCGAGATCGCAAGGATTCCAAAGATTGATTAAAATGCGTCGACTATTAGGGTCTTCGCGAAGAAGGTGAAGTACTTCATCAACTTGATCAACACCGCCTTCAATCCATGTGCGGTGTCCAGATTCGTCAATTTTCCAACTGCCTCCAAAGTGACGGAATTGGTGTCCATATATGGGTCCACCTTCACCTTCAGCGTAGTTATGAAACCCAAGTTTATCGAGGAATTCGCGACTAGTGTTACCTTTCCAAATGTTGACACCTTTTTCTTCGAGAGTTTTAGAATCGGATTCACCGCGAAGGAACCATAAAAGTTCTTCAATAATACCTCGAGTAAACATTTTTTTGGTGGTTAATAGTGGTAAAGTGTTATTTTTGAGTGAAAAGCGAATTTGGTTTCCGAATGTAGAAACAATTCCTACACCAGTTCGATCATCGCAAGGTAAACCTTCGTGAAGAACGTCATAAATGAGTTGTAGATAATTGCGTTCATCATTAACAAAGTTATAACCTAATACGTCAATACCGTGATAAATACGATATTCATTGCCGGTATCAGGTGATTTACGGACAGAATGTAGGTGCCAGCAGTCGTTATAAATGTTATGGCAATGTTTATCAGTGTCAACGTTGTTAAGTGTTGCTGTTTTTTTGAATGCTATGTGGAAGGGGAAGTATGTGTATGATTTATTTTCTTGATCTAAATCAATTTTTTTGTTTATTTTTGTGATGTACATATTTTGGATGTAGTAGTTGTACATATGTTTTTCGAAGAATTCGGTAAATATTTTAGTACCACCAATAATAAAGGCATTTTGGATAAAGAGACTAACTCTGTAGTCTTTATGAAGAATTTTTAGAGCATCTTCGAGGGAGGCAATGTGGTAATTGAGGTTATTTTCATCAAAAGTGAAATTTTCGAAAGTAGTTCCGTTGCGATCGATGACGAAGTTGTATCTATTGGGTAAGTATTTACCGATGGAAGTGTAAGTATTATAACCCATAATGATGGCATTTTTCATTTCGTAGTCGGATTCTGTATGATTATTTTTGGAAACAGATGAAGTAATTTCTTTAAAGTGAATCATATCTTCAGAGCATTTCCACGGGAGTTGATTATCAACACCGCAAATAAAATTATTAGCGTAAGCGGCAATAATGTGAAAGAATACCATTTTTATAATCTAAAATAAGATATGAAAAAAAAGAGATAAAACGAACGAAAAAAGGAAAGAATCATTTTTTGTAAGTTATATAAAATATATTATTTATATAACGTAAATGAGTATATAAAAAAATTTAAAAAATAAATAATATAGTAAATATGAGTAAAGTAAAGAGTATATAAACTTTATTTTATTATTTTTCTGAAAATGAACGACACGCCTATTGGACTTTCTCTTTCAATGGAAGAGGGTGTAAAATATGAAGATCGATGGGCAAATGTTTTTGCTTCAATTGAAGATGATACATTATTAAGTGATGAGGAACGTGGGCGTCTTTCGGCTCAAATGAGTTGTAAAGGTAAGCGTGCTGATGAAATAGAGCAAATGAGAAATTTGGCAGTTGGAGAGCATATGTGGATATATTCTTCTTGGTCGTATGAATTTTATTTGTATCATTCGCCATCAAAAGGGCTTATTTTGGTCTATAATGGATTTACGTCTCCATGTGGGAACAATTATGGTTGGTATTCAACATCAGTAAAGCGCCTTTCTTCTATTTTTTATGAGGAACCTTAATATAAAAAATAAAAAATAAAAAAATTTTATAAAAAAAATGACAGATAAAGAAATATTAATATCATTTATGAATATATAATTGTTATTAAACAAGTTGAAAGATGCCCTATATTCCTAGAGCTCCTGCTACTGTTCCTTTGGCGCTTGCGCTTTTTCCGGGTAATGAGAATCGGTATATTGATGATCTTCCTCCTGAATGGCTTTTGGAGTTAATTCCGCTGATCCCTCCGGAGCAACCTCCTTTCCGCCTACACCCGACCCATCGTGACTTTGTTCCGACTGCTGAGCAACGAGTTCGTTTTACGACGCTCTTGAACAGCGTCGGTTCGTTCACTTTTCTGACGTCCAACTGGACGACGGAATTCTATATCTACAACCACTCCCCTAACCGCCTGGTGATCATTTACCGGAGCGGTATGGGTATGGCGTACAACCCGGAGCGTCCTCCGACCACTGGGTGGTACACTGTGGATCGTGAGCGAATTGCGCGCCTTGTGCGCTAAAATTGTGATGTCTAAAAAACAAAAACAAATAAAAAGCAACATAAAACAAAAAAAAAACAAAAAAAAAAAAAAAAAAAACAAAAAAAAAAACAAAAAAAAATCATAATTAAAAATATATTTTTCAAAAACTATTTGAAAAATATAAAGCTCCTCGTGTAGGGATCGAACCTACGACCTCCCGATTAACAGTCGGATGCTCTGACCAGCTGAGCTAACGAGGAACTGACAGTTTTTAACCATACTGCCATTTAAAGAACTCTTTAAATGGCAGTTATTTTTAATAAAAGAAAAGTGAAGATTTCTCTTCTACTCTATAATGTTGAAACTCCTTTATATTCACTTTATAAGTGGATATTTTTTTTAAAATTTAAACGCACTTTAATTTATTAATAAATTAAATATTTTTTTAAGAAAATAATAATATTTATAAAAATATATATAAATTATATATAATATATAATATATAATATATATAGAAATTATAAAAATATGTCGGAATCATCTTTTCAAATTGTTTATCCGCGAGATGAAAAAATAAATATTGAAAAGAAAACTTCTTTGATAACATTTGATAAAAAACATTTTATGGAATTTAATGAAAAGAAGGAGAAGATGAAAAAAGTGGATAAAGAAACATCATTTTTTTTATCAAAGATAAAAAAATTAGAAATTAATTCTACACATTATATTTTTCGCTTATTTAATATTTATGATGATAATGGAAATAGTGATCCGGATGTATCAACTGGTTTTATTGTTTTAGATGATAAGGAGTATGATAATTCAGAATTATGTTGTAAATATATTGAAACAAAGCAACAAAAAAATTATAAAAGCAGAACATTTGTAAATAAAAAATTTAAAAAATTGGTAACAACAATGGTTGGAGAAGAAATTTATCAAAACAAGTTAAAAGATAAAACATATTGTGATCGATCAAGTATTGTAAAAAAAATAAGATTAAATATTCTTTATAATTTATTTGATTCATTAGAAAAGGGTGGTAATTTTTTAATGGCACATATTTATAATATATGTGATAATGATATTATAGAGTTTTTTTATTTAGCATCAATATTATTTGAGAAGGTAACAATATTATTTTTTGATGATTTTTTTATTTATTGTGAAAATTTTCAATATGAAAATCGAGTGACAAAAAATGAGTTAAAAAATATAATAAATAAACCATATACAGTTACACCGAAGATAAATTATGATAATTTAGTTTCTTTTTTACAAAATTGTATAATTAAAGAGAATCAAAAGATTGATTTATTATATGATAAAAAGTATGATGAATATTTACAATTATATACAATGGATTTAATTCGTAAAGCGGAAACATTTAAAATTTCAAAAAATTTTATAAAAATTCTTCAAAAGAAGTTAATTGAAATATTTCGTCATGTATATCTTGAAAATAAATTTGTTCGTATTCATTCTGCTATAAAAAGTGAGGAAGGAGCTTCAATTCAAGAAATAATAAAAAAATATAATATAAAAAAATCGATTGAAGTAGGTATGGCATTTGGTATTTCAGCATTTTATATATTATCAACATCTTCAAATATATCTCTTATTAGTATTGATCCATTTCAAACAACACAATGGAATAGTTCAGGTATAGAATTATTAAAAAAGATGAATTTAAAAAAAAATCATAAATTAATCGAGAAGAAAAGTCATGTAGCATTACCTGAATTATTAGAAAAAAATGGTGAAAACTCATTTGATTTTATATTTATTGATGGGTTTCATACATTTGATTATACTTTAGTTGATTTTTTTTATGCGATGGCGCTTGTAAAAGTTGGTGGAGTTATACTTGTGGATGATGCTTTACATCCGGGTGTAGCAAAATGTATTAAATATATTGATACCAATTATAATTGTATGAAGCGTATTCAAACATCTCGTACTCAAGCAGGATATATTAAAATCAAAAATGATGATCGGGAGTGGAGTTTTCATCATAATTTTTAAATATATTTTATAAAAAATATTTTTTTATATTGAAAATATGAATATAAAAAATTAAAATAAAAAAGTAAAATTTTATTTAAGAATCATTTTGAATGATAATGGGTTCAGATTTAGTGACAAATGTTTTGAGTAACGTTTTAATTTGTTTGATTCCACCTGCTTTACTAATATCGCTTCCTTTAATTCCAATTTTTTGAAGCGACATTTGTGTAATATCATTTACATTATTTTCTGTAATTTTTGAAAGAATCGATTGAACAATAGCATCATTATTATTACTATTATCTTTTTCTGTCTTTTGTTTTTTGCCGACTTGAACATCCACATTATATTTTTCGACTAAATTTTTGACATAACTCATTTGTTCATTTGTGCGTTTAAATCGTTCTTTGTATTGATTTTCAAAGAATATGATTTGTTTGCGATCTTTTTCGAGCATTTCAAATTCGTAATTAATATTTTTGTTAATCATATCAATCATTTTAATAAAATCATTATGTTCTTCGCTATTATCCATATTTTCGGTATAATATTTATTTTTTTGAATCAATTCTTCCATTACAAAGACTCCATATTTAATCATTTCAACACTATTTTTCACATTAGAAATATACAATGTTGGAATACCGTAATGATAAACAATATTAAAAGTTCTTGAATTAATATTAGCATTATGAAGGGAGTATAAGATAGCACCGTTGATTTTGCCGTTTTTAGAAGAAATTTCGATATCAGTCATAAATTTTGATTTATCAGTGGGAGATAAGATAGCAACATTTTTAACTTCAACAAGAATTTGGTATTTATTATCATTCGATGTCATAAAGAGATCACTCATGGATGCGTTATTTTTTGATGTATCAAGTACGTTGTAATTGGGGAAGTGAGAGGATAAGTATTGGAAGACGATATTTTCGCCAACGGATCCTTTTTGAGCGGTTGAAACTCCGACATATGAGTTGAAGGATTGAATTTCTTGGAGCAATCCGATAACTTTTGTGTTAAGATCTTCGATCGATTGATTTTGTTTGGATTCGATGAGAGTGATGAGTTTATCATCTTTTGATTTGAGTTCATTTTTAAGATATTCGATTTCGTGATCGCGTTGGGAACGACCTTTTTCGATGAGTTCATTAATTTGAGAGTTTTCGAGTGTTTTTTGTTCTTTGATGAGTGATTCGTAATGTTTTGTTTTATCTTCAAGTTGTATATATTCATTTTGTGCTTTTGTTAATTTTTGTTTGTACTCTTCTTCAAGAGCATTAATTTTTTCGGATTGATTTTTAAGAAGAGCGATTTTTTCAATATTATTGTGAACTTCGATGCCATATTGTAGTATTTTTTCGGAATGAGTATCAAAATTATCGGGTAAAATAGTATTTTTAGATATTTGAATTGTAATAATTTTTTGTTCGTGATCCATTTTTATGATAGAATATTTTTTTTAATTATTTATATAGGTAAAGAATCTTTTAAGATCAAATTTTTTATATAAAAAATATAAAAAAGGAAAATAAAAAGTAAAAAGAATAAAAATAGAAGTTAAAAATAATAAATAGTAAATTATTATAAAAATGGTAAAAACAGAATATAATGGTTATAATGTGTATTATGGGCGAAATGCGAAAGAAAACTGGGAACTAATTGATAATTCTGAGGAAAATGATATATGGTTTCATATAGATGATTATCCATCATCACATGTAATATTAGAAGTGAGTGATGACAAGGATATTAGTAGTGATATATATGAGTATTGTTGTAAATTGTGTGTTGAACGTACGCCAAAAGTGAAGATAAAGAGTGTGTCACATGTGTCACATGTGAAGGTTATATATACGAATTGTGGTAATATTCGTAAAGGTAAGATTGTAGGTGAGGTGTATATAAAAGATGTAAAGTTAGTAAAAGATAAGATTGTGAAGTTATAAAAATATTAGAAATGGATTTACAATTTGATGCCGAAAAAGTTGGGTGCTTCAGAGTAGCGGTATGCTTGATATTCATCAATAATGACAGAATCTGAATAACCGAGTCGTTTAAGGAATGAAATAATATAATTTCTTTTATGTGGTTCCATAGTACTCCATTCTTGGAGGATTTGTTCTTTATATTCAGTATCAATAAAATATTTGGCGTGTAGTAGTTCGTGAGCGATTGATTTTCCGTTATAAACACCAATCACGTATTTACATTGATCTTTATAGCGATAAAGAATATGAGATTTAGTGATAAATGAGGATGGAAAGTTGTGTCCTTCGCGATTAGGTATAACGCCTTCATAAGCGTTGGAGAGTACATCGAGTACTTGGTTCATTTTTGTGCGATTACCTTCGAAGTGAAGGATAAGAACTTGATTTTCAATCTTAGTGCGCATCATAAATGTGATAAATAATGTTTTTATTTTATATATTTCAAGTATAAATATATAAAATAGTAAATTTTTTATAAAAAGTATTTACGATCAATCTTTTATAAAAGATTGATTGCTTTAGACGATAATGTAAATTAAATTTTGCTGAAGAGCATATTGAAGAGTATAACGAGTAAAATTGCTTCAACGTAAGTGATATGTTTGAAGTTATTTTTGATATCTTCATATTTCATATTTTTGTGAACATCTAAACTGTAAATAATGCTTGGCATAACGTGGTTATAAGCGAGTTGGACGATATAAGATTTAATAAGAATGAGTATAAAGAATACGAGTAATAAGTAGAAGAAGTTACTAATTTTGTTAGTTCCATTTCCTCCACCGATCATTTGGGATGGTTTGAAGAGTGATAAAAGTATTTCTCCGAATTGTGATTGTAGTGTCATTTTTGTTTTTTCTAATTATATATGTTATATTTTTTTATGAAATTGTTATAAATAAAAATTTCTACATTTTTCGGAGCAAAAGTATTGATCTCGATAGCAAAAAGTAATTCCAATAATATTTTGTTGACAATGATAACAATAAATGTTATATGTGTGAATATGATGTAATTGTTTATTTTGTGGATATGTAATCATATAATATTTATTTATAAAAGATGTATGAAATAAGGATATAAAATAGGATGTAAATGTGTTGAATATATGTTTTATAAAAGAAAACATTTACATATTTTTATAGTAACAAGATAAATAAAAGTAAATTTCTAAAAAAATAGAGTTATTTTCTATAAGAAAGAAATAAAATATTTTTTGTAAATCAGCGTAGCATGGAAGCTTTATGTGATTGTGGGAAAGTGTAGTATCTACAGTATTCAGAGCAAAAATTTTTATCCATCATACGATACATAACTTGTTTTTTGAGTAATTCTTTTTTACAATATTCGCAATGAATTTTGATATTTTTTTCAATTTGAATCATCATGAGAGCAGTTTGTTGTGTACGATATGCTTTTTTGGAATATTTTTTTAGAGTTGATATATTTGATACATTTGGATTAAATTGAATATTTTCTTTATCTTCTTCTTCCATAAGTTCTGTACTTTGTGCGATTTCTTCTTGATAATCGATATCAAGATGATGTGATGATTTTCTACGTAAAGACGATGAAAATGATGGTGTATCAACATGATCTTCTAATTTTTCAACAGAAGTTTTAGTATTAGAAACACCAGTAAAATATTGTATAAATGATATAATATAATGGTAACACATTGTAGGAATAAAATAGATTATATTTAAAAGTATTTTTTAAATATAAATGAAATACTATATATTAGGGAGAATATATATCTTTATTTTAAATTGTCAATTATTATTTTATTTATTTACGTTAATCATGATTGCTTAGAAACTCTTTGAAATTTGATTGGTTACGTATATCAATAAATTTTAATATTTCATATATTTACGTATATAAAAAATATTAGTTTTATGTAGATTTATCGAATAAAAATGAATAATAATCATTATTTGGATATATGTATAACGGGAAATAATAATATATTTGATAATGAATCGAATAGTAGTGGTGGTGGTATAAGAGTACCATTACCGGAATGTGAGGAGAGTTGTAAAGATAAGAGTATTTATTCATCAATATTATATGATAATAATAAAAAGGTTGATAAAAAGTATTCTATAAAAATAGTTGTTCATGGTCGTATATGTGGTCATAGTGTATTTTTATTTGATAATGAATCGATAAAGAAATGTAAAAAAGTGAGAGAATATACAATATTACCTTTAGAGAGTGGTTATTTAGTAGTTTATATAAAAATGTGTAAGAATGGTGATATAGATTATAATTATTATATGAAGTATGGTAATAAGATGGAGTTATTATATATAAACGGTGATTTATTTGGTAAGATGATAGAGGAGGATATGGATTTAGGATTGTATTTACAGACGTTGTTAAAGGATGATTATAGGAAGTTAGTGGGTAGTGTGTATGTGATGAAGAATGTGAATTATTTGAGAGATATAAGTGTAAATGATGTAATATTTTATGGATCTCAATTATATTTATTATTAAAATAGTAATATAAAAGGTGATAAATTTGATTCTCAAATTTATCAAAATATGAAAAGCGACTGCTTTTCATATTAGGTGTGCCAAAGGCACACTGCGGCCGAAAGGCCGCATATACGCGAACTATTGTTCGCGTAATTGCTCATTTGGTGAGCAATATTGGTAATAAATATTTTATTTATAAAGATATTTATAAATAAAAAGTTATTTTTAGAAAGAGAGAGAAGAGAAAATAGATCTAAAATGAAGTATAAAAATAAATATTTATAAATAAAAAGATATTTTTAGAAAGAGATATTTTTAGAAAGAGAGAGAAGAGAAAATAGATCTAAAATGAAGTATAAAAATAAATATTTATAAATAAATTATATATTACGTATAAAATAAATAATTTTTATAAAATGAGATTATAAGGTAAATATATATTTATATGTATAAAGGTAAAATAGTATTAAAAGGACTTTTTTTATCCATTGACACATATCATAATGATAAGGCACGATTTGTAAAGAATGAATTATTTCATTCAGTTATCGCGAATGATATTGTATTATATAGTGTGAAAGATGGATATGTGACATTAGAGAAGATTGTATATCGTGATATCATTTATACAATAGGTATATTAAGTAATTATGTGAAAGCATCAAATAAATATATATTTCATACACCTTTATTATCGCGAAATTTTGTGTGTACAATTGATGGAAATTATGTAAATCAAAATCGTTTTCCGATGAATTATGGGAATCGATATGTAATTAAGATAATGAAGAATTATAATAGTTTAATTCAATATTATGGACATATATCTGAACGACATTATGATCATCAAATATTAATTGATTTATACAAATCATCACATATATTTCCAGCACCAACATATAGTTTAGATATGGAGAAGAGTAGTAATCAAGGTTATTATATGAAGGATGGAGTGGTTGATTTGACGCATTTGAATACATTTAATATAGATCCAAAACAATCAAAGGATTTTGATGATGCTTTATCGGTAAATGTAGATGAGAAGAAGGTATATGTACATATAGTGGATGCGAATCAAATTGAATTAAAGAGTATAACGGAGTGTAGAATGGCGCAATTGGGATTAACGTTATATACGCATTTAGAGAATTGTAATATATTACCCAATCAGTTATCTGAACATCAATTTTCATTAATCAAAGGTGAACCGCGAAAAGTAATAACGGTTGAAATGGAAATCGATAATACGCAAGAATTTAATAATGGAAAATTGCCAGTAAAGTCGTATAGTATATATAAGAGTATAATAGTAGTAAAAACGCGATATAATTATGATGATGTTTTGAAAGTAGAGAATCCGGAATTAAATTATTTGCGGCATATCACGGAGAAGTATTATAAGCGTCGATTAAATATAACGCAACCGTTGTATCAAGTGGATCATATGGGTAATTTATTATCGATTGAATATGAGGATATGAATAGTTGGAGTCATCGATTAGTGGAGATGATGATGATCAATGCGAATCGAATAGTAACGGAGCATATGAAGGGTTTAAATGTATTAATTCCTGAGCGAATTCATCCGAAACCAATATTGGAGTTAACACCGGTAACGGGAGATGAGTTAATAGATGGAATTATAATGATACAGAAGTATAGAACGGCGTTATATGATGAGAAGAAGAGTGGACATTATGGATTAAATTTGGAGCATTATACGCATTTTACGAGTCCAATTCGTCGATATAATGATGTAGTTGTAATGAGGATGATGGATGGATATGTGTATAAAGATTTGGATAAATTATTAGAGCATATAAATAGTAGGGAAGAGTTGAATAGTAATTATGAGAAGTTATATAAACGGTGGAAGTTGTTGGGTTATTTGGAGAATGAATTGAATAGTGGGAAGGTTTATGAGGGGTATGTAACGAATTTAACGCCGCAAGGATTTAAATTCTATATAAAGTCGATAGGGTATGATGGATTTATGAGAGGAGTTTATCAGAATCTGAATATAGGAGATAAGGTTAGGTTAGAGTGTAAGAAGATAAGTTATGTATCATTTGATGATGTAGAGTGGTATATGAGTATGAATATAAATTAAAAATGGTATATGGAAGATAAATATATTTGAAAGAGTGATAAATTTGATTCTCAAATTTATCAAAATATGAAAAGCGAACTGCTTTTCATATTAGGTGTGCCTTCGGCACACTGCGGCCGAAAGGCCGCATATACGCGAACAATGTTCGCGTAAGTGCTCATTTGGTGAGCACTATGAGTAGTAAAGAATATTTTATAAAAAAAGTAATTTATAAATAAAAAGTAATTTTTAGAAAAGATAGAAATAGAAAAGAGTTTTTAGAAAGAGAGAAAAAAGATAAAATAGATCTAGAATGAAGTATAAAAAATAAAAATTTTTAACAAAAATATTTTTTTGTTAAAAATGTAGTTAGAAATATTAAAAATAAAAGTAATTAAATAGTAAGAGATATAGAATGAGTAGAATTCCTAGTTTAAAAGATATATTAAATCATATTCCGGATGAAGTGAGTGATAGTGACGATGAGGGAGAATTTGAAAATATAGAATATGTAGAACCGAAAAGGTCATTTTTGGACATACCTGAAGAGTATACAAAATTGAATGTTCCAAGAAATCAGAATCAAAATTATAATCATCAAACTATACATACACAACAAAATCACTATATTCAAAAACCTAAAGTAGAAAATAAGAAGATATTATCATTAACGGAGAGTAATTTAGCACAAATTAACAATGAACCACTTATTTCATATGGATTACCTCAAGAAGAGAGTATAGAAACGCGATCTAAAAAGAGTCATAAGAGTCATAAAAGTAGTAAAAGTGTTACATCATCAATTGATTTTTCGGTAGGAGAAGATAATCAAAATCGTTTAATAAAGTATGATCGAGACCGAGATGTTGATAATGATGATACAAGATCAACACGTTCTTCAGTATCATCTTTATCAATGGGTAGTATTAAATCAAAGCAAGTTGGAAATAGACCACAAATAATTCAACAATCTTTACCAAAGAAGATAAGTGATAATGATTCAGTATTAAGTAAAATCTCAAAGGCAAAATCGCATATATCAGTATCGTCGATGAGTTTGTGTG
>JACCDI012001747.1_pt1 | contig 12907 bp, 11 predicted proteins | sample 7442791 | NCBI WGS metagenome assembly JACCDI01 (sample SAMN15323434, study PRJNA562643) | freshwater metagenome | isolation source: river surface water | place: USA:Blue River Watershed | collected 2017-08-15
TCAGAAACGACTGGGCGCGAACGCATAATATTCCATCTCCAGTTCAGATTTAAGCAATGATGTTGGAACTCGGCAGGAACATAGTTCGACGTATCCACTAACCAAAACATCGTCGGCATTTGTGGATGCCTTGCAGCCATTTTTGACCAATCGTTCGGCAAAATCGTTCGATAGCAGAAGCAGGGCCAATAACCAAATGAAACTCTTCCTCGAGCGTTTTACAATTTTGTATCCAGTTGCATTTTTCAATACCCAACCGAGCCAAAATCGCCGGTTCATGTTCACTAATTGACCCGAGCTTTTGAGGTCGAATTTGTCGGCCAGTCCAATCGACCAGTTCAACATAGTCAATCAGATGGAAGGGGATTTGCGGCGAGTCGGCAAAACCTTCACCGCCCATAAATGGTAATAACTTACCGTGAAACGCGCATTTTAGATCTGTTGAAAGATTTAGCGCGGAAATTCTTTCTGCAATACTTGAATACTCAGAAGTTTCAGGTGTCTTTGCAAGATCAGCGCGAATTGGATTTAAATCTATATAAACCATGGTGTTAATTAATGATTTCTCATCCAAAACAGCTTGAGATTTGAAGCGACCTTCCCAAAACCTACCGGTACATTTGTCTTCCGCGTTGGCAAGTCGAGCTATATGTTCGTTTAGGCATCTCATAAACCAACTGATGTTGGAAAGTCGCTCTCGATAAACTTCTATCATCTTATTTGCACATTGAATATCGTCGTCTAAAGTCAAGTGCCCTGCCAAATATAACTTAATACAATCAGGTATTTGAAAAAGAATGCTCCAATGTTCAATAATTTCTTGAACACTCCAGGTAGCTGCCTTTTGTAGATCTACCCTCACTAACACATGATAGTGGTTAGTCATAATTGCATAAGACGCCACGTCAATAGCAAACATTGCCGATAGGAGTCGAAGGCGATCTACAAGCCATTCTCTTCGGTGTTCAAAGTTAACCCCATCGACATCACCGCATAAAAATGCCCGACGAACACATCGGTAGGTTAAGTGATAAAATGGCGTTTCGCTAAGCGCGATTTGTTTGTTCCGGGATTTGGGCATGAAGTCATCCTGACAATAGTTCAGCTGACTACAACTTTGGTTGCAAAATTGTAAAATATCAAGTTTTGAACGCATCAGTCCGAGTTGCTACAAACACAAATAGTGGCAGTCCTTAGTTCGGTCTTTTTAGTTCAGTCTTCAGTTCATTCCATAATTCAGGTATTTCCGGACATTGCCAGAGGTAAAATACAACGAACAATCTTTAGTCAATGACGCAAAAAGAAAACGCGGCACATAGCCGCATTTTCATGTGAATTTCTATTTTGATTTCAGATTAAACATAACTCAGCGCATCAGTGATGGTTTTGTTACACCCTTGCCACGTTGCTTTCAACGCTGCCAGCACGCAGACTAAAGTCAGGATAGCGCTGGTGATCAAAGCTAACGGCCAAGAGAACTCAATCGTTAACGGGTAACCTTGGCTGCTGCCTGGTGGTGGCGGCATTTCCAAACCTAAAACTAACAGTGCCCAAGTGACAATCCCTGCGATAACAACCCCGGCGATAGCGCCGGCAATACCGATAATGCCAGCTTCCATCAGGAAGTTACGAATAATCTCACCACGGTAACAACCCATTGCTGCGATGGTACCAATTTCACGGGTGCGTTCTGTCACAGTCATGCTCATGGTGTTTGAAATCGAGAAGAACACCAGTAACACCATCATCACACCTAACAAACCAAAGATCCGGTTATACAAAGCTTGCACAGATTGGAAGTAAAACGCACGTTGCCACCAAGGAGTCACTGCAACTGTATTATCTAAAGCGGCGACACTTGCTAATTTCTCAGTCGTTTTGTCCAAATCGAACAGATATACCGCAACGCTACTGACTTTCTCGGTGTTGATTAACGATTTGGCACTTGCCAGGTCGATGTACAGTTGACGCTTATCTAAATCAGGCACACCAGTGGTATAAATCCCCTTGACCACAAAATCGAAGGCATTGAGCGCACCATCTGTGGTCGTTGCCATTAGCGTGATGTTGTCACCAACTTTTGCTTTCATGCTGTGCGCTAAACCTTGGGCCAACACGACTTCTGGTACCGCATCATCACTAGTGACTCCGCTTAATGGCGAACCCGCTAACATATTCAAAAATGGCCCTTTCACCTGGAATTCGCTTGCTTCAACACCAAGACCTAAGAAAATCGCAGTCTTTTCGCCGTTGCTGACCAAGCCACTTAAATTGATGCGAGGTAGCACTGCTTTCACTTCATCATCCACCAACAATTCGTCGCGGATATGTTCAAAATTGCTCAGGCCATATTGCATCGGCACATCTTCTTCATCAGTGAAGAATCTTGGGTGCGTGATGGTTAGGTTCCCTTCATCACGCGCCGCTTTTTCTGCCAACGAATGGTAGGTAAACAACGCAAAACCACTACTCACTAAAATCGCGGTCATCGCAATCGCAGTGACCAAAATGGTGAAGAACGACCGACGACCATTCCGTAACACGTTCAAAAAAGCAAAGTGGACCCAACGCATGATTTACCCCCAGGCCAGCTGCAATGCTGGTTTTGTTTGTTCTGTTAAATGGCCGTCGCTCAGTTCAATTACCCGATCACAGCGGTCTGTCATGCGGTGATCGTGGGTAGCGATAATAAAAGTACTGCCAACTTCTCTGCCTAAATCACGCATTAGATCAATGACTAAATGTGCGGTCGGCGTATCTAAATTCGCGGTTGGTTCATCTGCAATAACTAACCGTGGTTCTTTCACTAACGCTCTGGCGATGGCAACTCGTTGTTGCTGACCACCAGAGAGTCGGTCTGGTCGTTGCTTGGCAAATTTGCCAAGCCCAACCGCGTCAATCATGCGAGCGACCCGCTCATAACGCTCCGCTTTTGAAATGCCTAACATCAGCAGCGGGTATTCAATATTTTCAAAAGCCGACATCACTGGAATTAGGTTATATCTTTGAAAGATAAATCCTATTTTCTCACGGCGGATGGAAGTTAATGCCTGTGCATTTGCCGGAACCAATTCACCACCAAGGTACAATTCGCCTTGATAATCTGGGTCTAATAAGCCGCAGATGTTTAACAAAGTTGACTTACCACTGCCCGATGGACCACACAACGCGACAGTTGATCCTTGTTCAATATGAGCACTCACACCTTTCAGCGCCTGAACTTCTGTGGTCCCGGTCAGGTAGGACTTGGTTAAATTGGCAAAGCGCAGCATCTGATTACTCCCCGATTTTTGCTTTTAGTTGGTCAACCATCGCCAGATGCGGACCTTGCGGTGCCAGCGTCACAATTTGTTGTAAGTATTCAGCCGCTTTTTGTTTATCACCCTGTTGCACCGCTGCTTGTGCTGCACACATATAAGCTTTCACTTGAGCACGTGCTGGTGAGTGTGAGAAACCAGCTGAATTGACTGTGGTTTCTAGTAAACGGTAGCCTTGGTCGAAGCGATTAAACATCGGAGGTACGCTGATAAAAGTGCAACCTGCTGTCACGTTGATCTGCATTTGCACTGCAGCAGAAGCGGCATCCGTCGGTTGCTTTTTAACTAAAATCAGCGACTTATCCAACTTCGCTAAACCCTTTTCGCTGAGCTGCATTTTTTCCCATGGTTGGTCGGCATAACGCGCTCCGGCGGTTTCGCTGCTGCCCAACAAACCAATAGTCAATGCATCTTTTGGCTGCTGTTTTTGCAACTCAGATAAAGCGTTAATTGCCCGAGCATTTGCTGCCGCATCACCTTGAACACCGGCTTGATAATCTGCCATGACCTCAGCAGGAATATCATTTGCGAGAACTGCACCAGACGTGATTAACGCCAGCATTGTGAATGGAAGAATCGTGTTTTTGATTGATGTGTTCATGTTTATTTCCCTTGCAATTAGTAGTTTGCGTCACTTGATGATGAACATAGTAAAAGCAAAAAAACGACTCTGCTGGCCCAGGCGACAATCGGTTGTTTTCGGGAGCAAACTGTCAATTTGGCGGATAAACGGTAGGAGAGAAAAATCGGTTGCTGGCAAAGACTGCTGGCCTAGCAGTTTTCGTATAGGGTATCTAACAGTCATAGCTGCTAGTCGCGGCTCAACCTGGATGCGGATGGAACCTCAGGTTGTAGGATTTACAGCGGTTTAAAAACAAAAAGGCCAGCCCATCTTGGTCGATGGCTGGCCTAATTTAAGCGCAAGCAGACTTAGCTGTTTGCCCGACGTTCCGCGGTGCTCTGTTTACATCCGCAACTGTTAAGGTGCAACAGTCCGCAAGTACGGAACCCTTGTTAGCTTGCCTTCTTTTTGCAAATCTGCGACAAAATTCAACAGCACCTGTTGAATGATAATATCAAAACCGCCATCAACTGTGGTTGGTGTAACATTCGGAAACGGTGCTTCCTTGTTACCAATGGTGGTGTGTAAAGCGTGTTTATAACTCTTTTGCTTTTTCTCACCGGCACCATCAGTGTAACTGATTGATATTTCATAGTAATCGGTTACAACTGAACCCGCAGCACCAAGCGTCAGACCCGTCATAAAGCCTTTACTTGCTGCGTCACCCGTGTCTGCGACGTTATTCACTACGACCATAATGTTAAAATCGCCGGCCGCGCCATCAGTTTCCAGCACGCCCGTATTACGAACTGCCATCACAACTTTAGCGTGCAAAACATCATGCACTGCAGGCTTCAATTCACCATTTGATTTAAATTCAACTTCAACTTTCGATTTGTGTTTCTTCGCTACAGGCTTGATATCAGCTGCGGTAACTTTGACATAATTAGGATCAACATAAGCCTTCGGGGTAACGCACCCAACAAGTAATGCCGCTGTAGCGACAAAAGCGATCATATTTTTTAGCATTCTCAATTCCTTTGCGACTTTTTTAATTTATACAATCTTATTGTGTGACGGGCGACAAAATCCATCACCTACACTAGATTCACAAACGCGTACAATTTAGTCAAGAACGATTAGACTGCGCCAGCTCGAAACTAGTAGCGATGAGTGAACAACAATCCGCCCATCAGAATTTCTTGTTCGATGTTGACGTTTAATGGGTTTTTCAGCGACAACTCTTCAGTATCTAAATCAATGGTTACGGTATTCACGGCTAAACGCACGCTATCGTTTTTATTGAATTGGTACTGCAAATACACACCGTACACAGGTACAAATTTCAACTGCGATTCATTCAGAGTTTGCAGTATATTCTCTTGATCTTTCAACGCCGGATCAGTGCTGCTAGTTAAAGCCTGTTGCACACTAAAACTTTGTTGAAACATTGAATAGCCAATGCGGGCACCGGCGCTTAAACCTGTATCTTGTTGTGATGTGTGAATATCTAATCCGGTGGATAAATAGAGCTGTTTCCCTTCAATTTCAGTGTAATAGCTTGTCAGGTATTGTTTTTCGCTATCTTCCAATAACACCGTAGATTTGTTGATGTTTTGCCTGCCCGAGCCGCCAAACGAGCCATACACATCAATAAACGAATTCAGACGCACGCTAGTCCCAACTTCAAGGTAACCCGCCGAAATATCATCATTGGTTGAAGCCAAAATACCGGGGGTCGTTGCAAAACTTTCCGCTTGCTTGATGTGAAAACGGCCAAGCCCGCCTTCAACAGTCACTGAGTCTTGGTTTGCAACAGCGCCAGCTGACACCAGAGAAAATCCGATTAAAATCAATCCTTTCATTTTCGATCCATAAAAAATTTTTTCAATAATTTACCTTAAATATACTTTTTTGTAAAACATCCAACACTAAGCTGCACCAACTAGCAGTGTAAATAGCTGGCATTCATTCAATAAGTCGATGAGCATTATTCCGGTATCACGCAAAGCCAATTATCTATGTTGTTTTCAAGAAACTTGATGTAATTTATTTGCAAACAAGTTGCAGTTCTATTTAACCAAACTGAGATCCTAAATTTCCAAGGAATGTTGAAATGCAGCTAAGTGCAGAGCGACCAGGGATGTCATTGTTACCTCTGATATCACCATTCATAGTCTTATTGATTTTGACTCTCGTTGGCTGCGCCACCAATGCTTCGCGACAATCGGCGTTACCTAAAACACCAACTTCGGTCTTCCAAACAGGCCAAGACATCATCCAACCGGAAAGCTTGCTAACGTTAACTGCTGAACAACGCGCTGAATTTATGAGCTTTTTCGAAAGTGAAGCCCAAGCAGAATATGCACCAAGAGAACGTGTGTTTAATTACCTGGCGCGGGATATTGGACAATTTCGTTTTGACGGTGCCAATTTACCTGCAACAACTGCGTTGGCAACAAAGACGGGCAACTGCGTCAGTTTGGCACTCGTGGTGGCCGCGCTCGCCAAAGAAGTGGATATCGAAGTCGCATATCGAGCCAGTTACAGTGAACCTATGCTTGGCTTTCGCGATGATCTCGCACTAAGTTCAAACCATGTGCAAAGTTATGTGTTAGCCCCGAAAAAAAATGCGAATTCGACCTACAGCCAACGGGATGCGGTCATTATTGATTATTTATCAGATCCGCTCGACCGCGTCGGCGAGATGTTCGACGGCCAGCATTTTCTAGCGGTGGTTTACAACAACTTGGCCGCGGATGCGTTATTGGCCAAAGATCCAAGTAAAGCCTACTGGCTTAGCATGAAAGCATTAGAGCTAGACCCAAATTACAGCCCCAGCGTTAATCTCATCGCGGTGATTTACCGCCAACAGGGCGATTTAGCCAGCGCTCGACAATGGTTCGAACATGGGCTTAAACAACCGAAAAATTCTGTGCTGATTGTCGGAAATTACCTTCGCCTCGCTGAGCAAACAAAGGATGTCGCTTTACAAAAACGGCTACAGGCATTGATGGAGGTCGCCGACGACGACAATCCTTATGCTTGGTATTACTTAGCCGAACAATTCCGCAAAAAGCGCGAATTTACCCAAGCTGCCAAGTTTTATCAAAAGCTAGTCAACGTTGCGCCTTACTTACATCATGTGAATCTGCAGTTGGCAAAACTTTATGTGGAATTGGGACAAGAGCGCAAAGCAGTCGACGTCCTGAAACAGGGCGAAACTTACGCCTATGATGCTAGTAGCCGCGAACGCTACGAGAAAAAATTAAGCATGGTCAGGCAGTTACTAACTTCAGAGCCACGACGATAGCGCTAAATGCCATCGCCGCTGGTGTGTAAACCGCATTCGCGACCAAGGCCGTTGAAGCGGGTATCTTCTTCACTCATACCAAGCTCGAGCGGCCGAGTTGAGTGAGTATCGCCAACGGAAACGTACCCTTGCTCCCATAATGGATGATAAGGCAAGTTATTGTCTTGTAAGTAATAGTGAATGTCTTTATTGCTCCATTCGACAATTGGACAACACTTCACTATCCCACGCTGGATACTGATAATTTGGGTCTCGGCGCGTGTCGAACTTTGGCTACGACGCAGACCACTAAACCAAGTTTGCACGGCAAGTTCCTGCTGCGCGCGCGCCATTGGTTCAACCTTATTCAATTGGTTGTATTGCTTAAGACCATCTGCGGTGGTCCACAACTGGCCATAACGAGCTTCTTGCCAAGCTGGGCTTAGCTTACTTCGATACACCTGCAAATTCAGCTGTAACTTGTCCTGCAATTCATCAATAAACCGATAAGTTTCTGGGAATAGATACCCAGTATCAGTGAGCACCACCGGCAGATTTGGCGAAACGCGGGTGCACAGATGGAGCATCACAGCCGCTTGAATTCCAAAGCTTGAACTCAGCATATGCGTGCCGGGTAACTCATTGAGCGCAAACTCCACTCGTTGCTGCGCAGTCATTGAGCTAAGCTTCTGATTTAATTCAGTAAGCCAAGCTTGTTGCGTGGCGCTATCTTGAGCTAATAACTGCTGATACTTACTCATAATTGACCTTGGATTGAGCTTGCATTGAACTTGCACCGACCTTGCATCGAAACGAAATCCTCGAAGTCATGCTCCAAGGATTTCGCGGTAAACCGACTAGGCGTGGAAGTCGGTTTTGCTGACTTTCACTTCGGCAACGACACCAACGCGAATGACGAAATCACCGAAGCATTCACCGGCATTACGCTCAAGCGACCAACGACCGATTAATTGATCTAGGGTTGCTAGAATTTCTGCTTCTGCGACGTTATCCAAATACAACTTCGGAATACGGGTGCCTGCAGTGTTACCACCCAAATACAAGTTGTACTTGCCAGGACCACGACCAACTAAACCAGCTTCAGCCAACATCGCACGGCCACAACCATTCGGGCAGCCGACTACTCGCAGAATAATATGATCTTCAGCAATCCCATGTTTGGCCAAAATGCCTTCCACATGAGTTACTAAGGTTGGCAAATAGCGCTCAGCTTCAGCCATCGCCAGCGGACAAGTTGGCATTGACACACAGGCCATCGAGTTTTTCCGCTGTTCGGTCACGCTGTCTTCTAACAAACCATGCGCTCGCGCCAGCGCTTCAATCTGTGCTTTGTCTTCACGTGCAACGCCAGCAATGATCAGGTTCTGGTTAGCGGTCATGCGGAAATCACCTTTATGGATTTTCGCAATTTCAGACACGCCGGTTTTCAGCGGTTTGCCTGGGTAATCCAACAAGCGACCATTTTCGATAAATAAGGTTAAATGATGTTTACCATCAATACCTTCAACCCAACCAAAGCGGTCGCCACGATGGGTAAATTCATAAGGACGGCTTGGCGCAAAAGCCACACCAACGCGTTTTTCTACTTCTTGCTTAAAGCTCTCCACACCAATACGGTCGATGGTGTATTTGGTCTTGGCGTTTTTACGATTGACCCGATCACCATAGTCACGTTGCACTGTGACCACATGCTCAGCCACTTTTAATACGTGCTCAAGGCTAATAAAACCAAAGTCTTCCGCACGACGTGGGTAAGTTGCTTTGTCGCCGTGCGTCATCGCTAAACCGCCACCGACCAACACGTTAAAGCCAACCAGCTGACCATTTTCGGCAATAGCAACAAAGTTTAAGTCGTTCGCATGCACATCGACATCGTTGTGTGGCGGGATCACCACTGTTGTTTTGAACTTGCGCGGCAAGTAGGAATCACCCAATACCGGTTCAGTTTCTGTGGTTTCGACTTTCTCTTCGTCCAACCAGATTTCCGCGTAAGCGCGGGTTTTTGGCAACAAATGTTCGGAGATTTTCGCTGCCCACTCATAAGCTTGCTGATGTAGTACCGATTCAACAGGGTTAGAAGTACATAACACGTTGCGGTTCACGTCACCGGCAGTGGCAATCGAATCAATACCAATGCTATTGAGCATCTGGTGCATCGGTTTGATATTCGGTTTAAAGACCCCATGAAATTGGAAGGTTTGCCGAGTGGTCAAACGAATGCTGCCGTACAGAGTTTTCTCGCTGGCGAACTTGTCGATAGCCAGCCATTGTTCTGGCTTAATGATGCCACCAGGCATCCGCGCCCGCAGCATTACATTATGTAATGGCTCCAGTTTTTGCTCAGCACGTTCAGCGCGAATATCGCGGTCATCTTGTTGATACATGCCGTGAAAACGAATCAATAAGAAGTTATCTCCGGTGAAGCCACCGGTAATTTCGTTTTGTAGATCTGTGGTAATAGTGCCGCGTAAATGCTGACTTTGCGTTTTCAGACGTTCGTTATCAGACAAAGCGCCCTGCACCTGCAGATCTGGATTAATTGGGTATTGCGTTGGCTTTGTCATTAATAAACATCCTTCTGGTAACGTTTGCTCTCGCGCAGTTGTTCAAAATACTCTGCCGCATCTTCGGCACTTAAGCCGCCATGGTTTACGGCAATTTGCACCAACGCCTCGTGGACATCGCGTGCCATCTTGCTGCCATCGCCGCAGATGTATAGATGCGCGCCTTGTTGCAGCCAGTCCCAGACCTCTGGGCCTTTCGCCAACAGTTTGTCTTGGACATACACTTTTTGCGCCTGATCACGGCTAAAAGCCACATCGAGTTTAGCCAGTACGCCACGTTTTAGATAATCTTGTAATTCAACTTGATATAAGAAGTCTTGGGTAAAATGCGGATTGCCGAAAAACAGCCAGTTTTGCCCAGTCGCACCAGCGTTGTCGCGCTCTTGCAAGAAGGCCCGAAACGGCGCAATACCGGTACCAGGACCAACCATGATCACTGGTGTATCGTGATCCGGTAATCGGAAGTTGTCATTATGCTCGACAAAAACCCGCACGCTTTCGCCTTCCGCTAAACGCTCAGCCAAATAACCCGATGCACCACCTAAATGGCTGGCACCAAAGGCATCGTAACGAACCACGCCAACAGTTAAATGCACTTCTTCACCAACTTCCGCTTGGCTTGAGGCAATTGAATAAAGCCGCGGTTGTTGTTTGCGTAGGCTATCCGCCAGTTGTTGCGCAGTTAAGCTGCCTGGATATTGCAAAATCACATCGAGCGTTTGCCGAGTGGCTAAAAACTCGCGAGCTGCAGTTTTATCGGCTGCGATACTTTGCAGCTCACTATTGCCGGTGTTACTTGCGTATTTTTCCAAGAAACTTGGGTATGACTGCGTTAGCTCTAAACTGTCGATTAACGCGCGCTCAATGGTCACTTCACCAACCGCATCTAAACTCACCACGCTTGTCGGATCTATGCCGGTTGCAGTTAAAATCGCTTGCACTAAGGCTGGGTCATTTTGGAAATACACACCCAAAGCATCGCCAGGTTGATAAGTCAGTCCGGAATCAGCCAGTGAAATCTCGATGTGGCGAACGTCTTTAGTCGAGGTGCGGCCGGTGATTTTTTGATTGACCGAAAGCTCCGCAACTAGTGGCTGCTGCTTGCTGTATGCAGAAGCATGGCCAGAACCTGGCGCCGCAGCAGTTGTCGCCGCTTGTGGTGCACTTTGCAACAGAGGTTGGAACTTGGCTAATACTTCTGCTTGCCAAGATGCGGCGCCACTGTCGTAATCAACATCGAGTAAAGCTGGCGCTTGCAGGCGGTTTGCGCCCAATTTCGCCAATTGACTGTCAAAATCAACTGCGGTTTGGCAGAAAAATTCGTAAGAGCTATCGCCTAAGCCAAGTACAGCAAAGTTCAGCTGCGGTAGAGCAGTCGCTTTTTTACCAAACAAGAACTTATGGAAACTCACAGCTGACTCTGGCGGCTCACCTTCACCATAGGTTGAAGTGACGATAATGAGATGCTGCTCTTTGGCTAAGCCATTAGTTTTATAGCTGGCAATATCTTGCAAATTGACGCTCAGGCCAAGTTGCTCGGCAGCAGCTTTCAATTTGCCAGCCACGCCTTTCGCGTTGCCGGTTTGCGACGCAAACAAGATGGTCAGCACTGAAGGTGCAGCACTTGCCGCGGCAACGCTTGGTAATTGAACACCAGCCGTTTGTGCAGAGCCTGCTAAAAAGCCACTTACCCATGCTTGTTGGATGGGGTTTAATTGACTCACCAGTTTCTGTAAGTCTTGAACCTGTTGAGCACTTAGCGGACTCGTCAGTGCATTCAGTGAAGCAAACGGCATAACCTTACCTATCAATTACTAAATTGCCGACATTTTAGCCGTCTAAACGGATAAAAAAGAAAGAATGGATCGATAGCACATATTCGATTTGGTTATAACAATCTAGGGATTTGCCATAGTGATTATTCACTAAAAGTTAGCGAATTTGACTAACAAAGCTTGAGCACGCCGGATTGAGTTAAGCTTAAATTCATTTAAAATCAACTATTTATTAGTTGGCACGAGCATTGCGAGACATGAACTATCCACCGCAAAAAAGCGGCACAGCACAAAAGGAATAGCACCATGAAAACATTAATAGCCACCACAATTTTTAGTAGCTTGGCAATGAACGCTAACGCTGGCGTCGTTCACGACAATTGTTCCTTGCAGTTTAAAGATGATTTAGTGATTGCCGCAAACGACGTACGGTTACAGCGTGCTAATCAAGATTTATGGCGAATCGATGCCAGCGGCCAATTGTGGTTAGAAGGCAAAAAAGTGAATACCAACGCTAGCACCACCCAAACTTTAAAAGATTACCAACATGGCCTGCGCACGCAAAGTCATGCAGTGGTTGGTTTAGTCGCCGATGCGATGCAAATGGCTGCAACGGCGGTAGATAAAGTAGTGCAAGCACTTGGCGGCGAAAATCCGCAGTTACAAGCATCGGTGGACCAAGCCATCGGCACGCTTAAACAACATGTCGATACCATCGTCGTGCAAAAAGGTGGGGATATCCGCATTAATGGCAGCAAAATCAACAATGCCGACGGCAAGTTCGAACAAGAATTTGAACAAGCGGTTGAGCAATCAATGATGAAACTGACCGGTGCTTTGATGATGTCGATGGGACAGTCGATGTCGGAAGGTAACGGTGATTTTGAAACAAAAATGGCCGCATTTGGCGAAAAAATGGAAAAATTCGGCAACGATTTAGAAGCCGAAATGAAAGAAAAGGGCGATGGCCTTGAAGCACGTGGTGAGCAAATTTGCACACAACTGCGCGAGCTAGACGTGATTGAACAACAAATCCAAGCACAAGTACCAGCAATGAAAGCTTATGATTTGATTGATACCAGCAAAGAAGGCATCAAAGCACCGAAGCTTGGTCAAGCTGAAGAGCAAGGCCAAGGCTGATTCGGCGGCCAGCCTAAACTTACGTCAAGCGTATTAAGCGCAAACGGTTTGGCGACGGCGCCACAAATTTCAGTTATGCTAATTCCCTGCTTGCCGCGCTATGCGCGGCTTTTTTGTGCTCAGCATGGAGAATTTCATATGGCAATCACACGCGTACAACCCGGCACTCGTTACTCAGAAGCAGTAGTGGCGGGTGGTTTTATCTTCTGTGCCGGCATGGTCCCTGCGCAAACCAA
>JACCDI011520102.1_pt1 | contig 12905 bp, 12 predicted proteins | sample 7442791 | NCBI WGS metagenome assembly JACCDI01 (sample SAMN15323434, study PRJNA562643) | freshwater metagenome | isolation source: river surface water | place: USA:Blue River Watershed | collected 2017-08-15
ACCTGATCCACAGCCAAAGTACACAGTCACTGAATTAGAACTAGTAAGGATTGTTGAAATGTTAAATTGTTAAGAATATCTTATTGGGCTATTGTTATTATGTAAAAACATATCCAAATTAAAAGAAAAATAATTACTCTGGCCAATATAATAGGCAATGCAAGTGACTATGTCCTCAGATGATAACTTCTCCTAGAGAATTACAACCTTGACTTTGTGATAATCTATTAGGTATACATAATATTGTATTATATCACTGGTATGTTCAGTGTGATGGTTTATACAATCACAACACCACCGTCACACTCACTATAATGACAGCAATAGTTAACTATCACAATTATTATTGACAACAGTTAACTATCACAGTTAATAACTGTGATAGTTATCCTCAGTCATGTATGTCCAAATAACTATGAAATACATTGCTAAAATACCATTACCATTTGATTGTCTTTCTGAAGTGGCTAAGCAAATACATATGATATCATAATAGATATTGACATCACTCACATAAATTTGTGTACTTAGCAAAAATCATACCTTGTAATATGTTTATTTTATAGTAACATAGTACTGATGTTTGGCACTACCATAGAGAATGATAATATTCTAATAGTAATTGCCCAGAATACTATAGAACAACAACAGTATCCTGCACTTAAAGACTTGTTCTCAATTCACACTGTTAATATCACAATAACATTAGTGGAAAATGTTGAAGTACTTATAAAAGTTAAGAAAATACTAGTAATTACTAAGGGATCATAATTTCTTAAAACATCCTGATCATATCATTAGACAGAAGAAACCATCTGAACTACATTGGAAGGACATCCATACCTCAAAATGAAAGCACATTTGGGCATGTAAGTTATGCCAGAAGAGTAAGTCTAAACATATCAAATACTATGGTATGCTCCATATTAAAGAGGAAGTAGTTATTCCCTGACAAACGTTTTGCACCAATTGTATTGGAATGTATACAATTCAACAAAATGATGACAGTCATGACTTCATCTGGGTAGCTATGAAAGATTTGGCCACCAACTTATTCAAAATTGAGCAAATTCCAACATCAGAAAGTAGTCTCTGAGAAAGTCACAGTGACCAGAGAAATATATAAAGTTACATGGAAGAATTTTCTGAATAATTAACAGATCCTGCTTGAGAATACTTACAAACTTGTGCAGTCATTGTTGACAAAGATAATGAATTTAAACTGCATTTTGCAATGCTACTATTGGTAATACTATACATGCAATGAACCAGTAACTAACAATTAAAGCAAGCAGCATAGCTGATTGTATACATCAAATAATGGATGTTCTGCAATATGCTATGTACTACCAGTATAGAAAGCAATTTTTCTCTAACCAAAACAATATCAAAAATTCTTTTTTAATGTTTTGGGTGCTGTTCACAGCACCTATCATTCAGTAGTCAAGTCTACAACCAGTAAGCAATATTCCAATGGCATGTGCTTTTTGATATACCTTATTTTGTGAATGACATCGACAAAAGAAAGGAGCAAATATTCCACAATATCAAATGTGAAAACAGTGCACAACAGGATCATGACTATTGTAGAGAGGAAAATTACTGGTTACTGTTGAGGAGCAAGTTACAAATGGAACCCAAATTTAAAGGTGCTTTTGCTAGTGCAAGTCTGCACAAGCAGATACACAGATATATCATGACAACTCAACCACAAGGATAAATATAGGGAGAATTACTCTGTACTACAATCATACTGAGTGGGCTTAGGTGATTAAAAATGTCTTTCACCCTCTTTCCCAGTAGAGTATAAACTCAAGTATTTTTAGTGTTCATCATACAACTACTCATTAGAATAAAAGTAGGTTTCACCAATTTACCTTTTGCCTATGTTTTGCATATTTATGTTTTTGGGAGGTAGGATTTTTTCCACACAGCCAGCATTGCATAATTACTATTGGCTATTTGTTTAAGTGTTTCTTTAGGGGACAAAAATACTCTGATACCATCATTACTTACAAAACCATGGTCATCAAAGGCTTCAAGAAACCATCAGGGATACAATTTATTGGATGAACATTCATTCCTTCATACAGAAACATGCAAATCAAGCACCCTACCAAAGATACAGTAGTTGTTTCCTTGAGGATATTGTGTACCAATTGTATTTGTCCACATGTGAATGAAGGCAATCATAGCTGTAGCCTTAACTTTATGCATGTAACATACACCCAGAAACTGACTGGTTCAAACTAAAACGAATTCCAACATCAGAAGTAGTCTCTTCAATGAATAATGATAAGAAAAGTGGTTGCTAAATGTTGGTGAGAATTTCCGACATAATCAATCAATGATGGTCTGAAAGATACCTGATACCATAGGAAGTCATTGCAGAAACTGTGGTGAATTCAAACTCCATTTGTTACACTGTGCAAGCAAGTCAACATATTCAAAACACCAGCCAGCAGCAAAAATCCAGAAAAGAATATGTACATCAGATATAATAGGCAATATATTACAAACTAACAAAGAAGAGAACAGTGTCAGCCCCAATCAAGACACTATTAAAAAATTGTTACTAATGTCTGACAGGCTGTTTGCAGCATGTATTATTCAGATTGCAAGACCTTTCTCAGTGTGATCATATTCCAATGGAGAATGCTATTTGGCACATTCTAAATTGGCCATTTGAACAAGGTTGGATGGTATTGACAGCAGCAAGAAAATTCAATACTAAATGTGAAAAAAGGGTCATCACTGTTGTGTAGGGGATAAAGTACTGTGAGTGGTTAAGGTAATGAGTCACAAAGCAGAAACAAATTTCACAGGGCCTCTTGCCATTGAATGTGAGTACACAAACTTCACCATACAGTTATATTGCAACAACTTGATTGGGTTAGCTTGATTAGAATCTCTCCATACAATGATAGAAGTAGACTTGGAATTTGATATCCATGATAAATTCTATTTGTCCCTCCTTTTTGTTAGAATATATTTTTAACATAGAATACATAAAAACTAAATAGACAATTCCAGGTTTCATGTGAGAGCCTTTGTTTTTCTATGTGTTTTTTGGCTTGGGTGTTTTTCCCTACAGCCAGTGCAGTATAGTACCAACTGGCTACAAGCTTAAGGGGAGAATAACAAGCCACTTACTGGCATAAAGCCTTTTCTGGTGCATGGCATCACCCAACATCTAAGAAAGCTGTAACTAAACTATTATTGAACATATGAGAACATTTGGAGAATCTCATCCCAATGTCACACTGATTTAGGGGTCAGAATGCATGTAGAGGTCATATATATGTACTGTTGCAGTACTTATATCATAACAAGACTCAATATGCTCAATTTATGTAGACACAGCTTAATATGTGCATGCCCACTATGAAGGTCCTGTGTATGCCATAATGGAAACAAGATATACTTAAACTAGCAACTGACTGTGATATACACTCACAGGTTTTTTGTGCACCCCTGAGAGTTTGATAATTCTATGGCAATAATGACATTATATGTACAAAGAATGAGAAGGAATCCCATCTGCTAGCACAAACAGACTCCATTTTATTTGAGAACAATTTTTGGTATGGTTCTCCAGTTTTAAATTCTCTACCTTTTCCTTTAATCTGTTCCAAGGATAACTCAGTTGTGAGACTGTTAGCCTATGCCAAGTTATGTACTAGGAGTTGGATGGTATTTTTCTATAGTGTGAAAAATGTGATCATGCAAGCATTAATTAGGGAATAGTTGCAATGAGATTCGATTATCTTTGATGGTATAATAAGCAGCATGAGCAACAAATCATTGGAAAAGTGGAATTTGGCATTGCAGATCCTATTTTGGTGAATTGAAAATTATGTTCATATAAAGTTTGATATCTGTCTATTTTCAAAGTTGATTGGGGTTTGCAGCATGTTATGCTTGATAGAATAGAATTGTTAACTGTTACATATGGTGGAAATAGTTTAAATATTGGACAAAGGAGATGTAAAATATTGGGATGAAGGTATTATATCACCAGAAACATTTGTGGTTCAGTCTGGCATGCAAAAGACCTTGGTACCTGTGATTCAAGATTGTTTGCATCAAAGGGTGCATTGACTGATAATATTATTCCTGCATATTTAGTAGTTCCTTGCAGGTATACAGAAATGGCACTGAATTGCAAACCATCACTATTACTCACAATTAGAATATTTAAGGACATTGTGAATCATAGTGTCATGTTAATTTAAATGGATCTCACATCCCTGTTTATCTTGTTTCTAGTAATTCTGTTAGTGTTTTAATTTACTCACTGTTAAAGTTAACATGCTTTCATTGAGATTGCAATCCCTACTGCAAGCAAAGTGTATTACATGAAATTAATAAACTAATCTTGTTTTCATCTGATAAGAACAGAAAAGTTTAATGCCTCCAATCTACCATCCATCTTGAATATTAAGAATTCTTGAAGCAATGTAAGAAAAGATTTATCTACTCAATTCCTTTTGATATGGGGAACAGATATCACAAGTGCTTCCTAATTACATTTTTTGTTTATTCTGTTCCATAATCATGGGAATAAAAGACATTGGTTTTGCTGAGCAGATCTCCTTGGGGGCAAATGCCTTTCATTGCAACACCCCAAATTTGTTTGCTCAATAAGAGACTCAAGATGAGTTCTTCCATCCAAATGTCTGCATATACTGACAAGTAAACAAGTAGTTTGTGGAATCAATTATGCTACCTTGGATAAAATTGTATGTACTAAGTAGCAAGTAAACAGAAGAGATTAGAGAAATTTATCAATTTTTTACACCATTATTGACTTGACTCTGCATTGATACAATCCAAAGAAGATACAACCATTATATAATTGGAATAAATGGAATTGGGGAGGGCAAGTGACCTCCCTGATTTGGTTGGTCTGATTGGTCTCATGAAAGCACTCACAAGGTTCAATTTGCACATCACATCAACAGAGTAACTGGATATACAGATTGGCCCAAACTGCAGAAACTTGATTGCAATAATGCAGTCTCAGAACAATCAGTAGGAACAGTGGGTAGATTTCAATGACTTGGTTCAATTGCTCTGCTAGATAGAGATGGATGTCTCATTTTATAGGATAAGTGAAACATTTAAACTCTGTCAAGTATGAACATGGGAAAATTGTTTGATTCCTGATATGATATTATTTTGATTAGTGAAGAAACAACATGGGATGACAGCCTTCATGATAGTCAGGGATGGCATCTTTTTGAGTAGTGAGTGCTTTGCCCATTTGGGCACTTTTTGGATTCCAAGAATTTCTTTTATGCGGATTTCTGTACCTCCTGTCTCTCTGTGGTTGTTGACATCAAAAGCATACACTTAAGGTCTACTGCCTCAAGATATTGTCTAGTTTTTTAACCTCTTCTTGTGACTCTAAATGTTTGATCTTTCAAAACTACTTAAATCGGTAAGAATTCATCCTTTTTGCAAACCAATCAACACTTTTTGCTCCCTGGTTCAAAACCAACTTTCAAAATAGAATACAGGGCCACTAAGTAAGCAACACTTTGATGAGTGAGAAGGGGGGAGATATAAAGTGAAAGATGAGTATTTTGTTGAACTGTAAAAGCTGAAGAACAAATTACAATAAAGTGACAAATGGAATATCCAAATGAGAAATTAAAAAAGAAAAAAGAGTCATTAGCTCAGAAAATTGTATGTAAAAAACAACAAATGCCATTTGGTGAGTATTAGAAAAATCTGGTTCATGTGATATGATCTAAAAAATCTAGCCATCCTATTAATCAAGACACAAAAAACACAATACGCCACCACATTACTGTTGGCAGTTCTAAAAACTCTTACAGGCACTAATACATTTTGATTTGAACAAACTTTGGCAACAGGAACACTTGAAGTGATCAGTTAAATCTCTTGTACTACAATAGAAAATATGTATAACTCCTCTCATATGTCTGGCTCAGTATTTAACACCTCTTTTTTCTAAGAATATCTCTTTCATTCTTACAGAAAAACTCAGAATCAATGAAAAATTTCTCCCTCCTGTCCTTTTCCTAACATCCTTCTATTTCTAATTTCCTCATACTTTTCTCAGTTGAATCACACATTCTTTTATCTGATAAGTGGGATTATAACCCAAATGCAAATTTGAATCATCATTTCATTGCAATAACACTGTCTAACACTCACCCTCTTCATAGTCATCAATAATCCCTTGCATTATCAGTCATTTTGTTATTATGCACTCGTTTGTCATCACCTATCACCATGAATAATTGTATTTTGTCCTTACAAATTGGCAACCAAACAATGGCCTAAAAATGCTGTTGTACTTTACTCTCCTGACTAATGAGAAAGTTGATCCCTTTATGTTTATTCATATTGAAATAACTACAATACCCCTTGATCATGTTTCCATGACTATTCAGAGCCTTATCATCCAATTCCATATCATAATATTTTCGAAAACTTTTAACTACTATGAAACTTTTTTGTGATATCCAAAATAGCTAACTTGTCATCACCCACATTTGTGAGCCAATTCTCCAGACCATCAAAAAATAAATCTTCAGCTGATGGCAAATTATTGGGAGATTGAACATAGATCTTCTCCAAGTTGCTTTCTTTATCTCATTCAAATTAATTCCAAAGTTCTGAACCAAACTGGATGCACCTCAACAAAATCAAACACAACTTGCTCTCATTCTCTACAACAAAAACATAGGTTTCTGTGCAAATTTGCTCATTAATCACTTCCGAAACATCTTTCAGAAAATTTAATGTTTTACAAATCTTAACAAGATGAAAATCCATCTTTATGTACTCCCTTTTGGATTGAAAACGTAGCATAATATTATCTCCATGAATGCTTGCTTCTTCCAATGTCTAAGCTGAAGTATCAAACTGCCACCTCCAATTAGCATATTTTTATCAAATAATTTTCAAGTGTAGATATTTGGGATAATGTAATTTTGTATTGATTGTTTATAATATTAAATTGTAAATAGCTGTTAAGACCTGATCTCAATGCTAAAGGGATAGACCTATTCTTGCTCTGTAAAACTCATCAATGGTGGTCATAGATACATCATGCTTTGACTAGATGTACCCTATGCTTACAACGGTTCCTGCTTCCTTTTTCATTTGATGACATACCAAACATTCATATCTCTTCAAATGTTTTGTTGGACCTTTGTAGTTGAAAAGAGGATGGAACAGCACCTCATTACAAAACAAGTGGTCATTGCTGTGTATACACATAGTTGTAGTTCATAGTGTGTGGTACATCCAATTTACTTTAACCATAATAATAACCTTGCTGGTGCCTAGTTCTGCTGCTAGTCAAGAGGGGATAACTTGGATGTAATTATTCAGACAAGTTCAAACAAGTACTTTGTTCAGACTTTAGTGATGTTGAATATTGTAAAGGGTTGTATGAAAGAATATGGTCTATTGCACTTCCTTATACTTACATAAATGAATTCTTGATATCCCTTAAATACTGCTTTGCCAAAATTTCCTCTGAGTTCTGGTCAACTTTATTTTCTTTTTTGAAAATAGAATGATAAAAACTCTTTGTAAATTATTCACACAATATACTATTAGCCACAAATTTATAGATTTGTGTCTCTTCCAACAATCACAATGACCATGGTGACTCAACAATTCTCACCAATAGTTTTCAAAGATTACATAGAGTTATTTCCTCAGATAATGACCTTTGAATGAATATCCTAAACAATTGCCATGGTTACTGATACTACTTCTTCTGTCAATAGACAATATCGAATTGAATTCTTTCTTCAATCACAAGACAATCACTAAACTCACTTTCTTGATATCATGTATCAATCGAATTGGGAAGCACATTGGAAATTCTAAAAATACTCATCATCGCTGATGCTATTTCCTTTTATTTGATTGATATCTTCAGGGTAAGGACAGGTGTGAGTGAAGTAATTAACAAATTTTTGTTGCAGTGATTGACTTATTGTATCTTCCTTGACCTTACTTAGAGATATCCTTTATCCACTGTTGTAGAACTCTCATACCAGTATTTGCCACCTTAATTTTCTCAGGATTTCCATTTCAATCTATCAAAGATACAGCCTTTGATAAAAAATTAATTCTTCCATTCCTGTTTCTAACTCACTTTTTCTCATATTTTTTAATCAAATCATATTACTCTTTCATCTCATAACTGGAATAGAAAACAGAACATTGCCACTTTCACCACCTCTGCCCCCACCAACACCAACCTATGCTTGGTACCTATGGGCCCCTTAGTCAACCATAAATCTCAAATCTCACATCACTGATGACACCCTTCAATGACAATGAAGGTGTCTGATTGCAATTATTTCTTTCAATCATTATTGAGTCTCTCAAGTTTTTCACCCCCAGTCACAGTGCACAGTCCATTGCTTCACCTGCTGACAATGACAACATATTGCCAGCTCCATTATGATACTGTCAAGGTCCAATGTCCATGCTACCAAGAATTTATGAATGTACAACAAACCAAGCACAAGCCATATAGATTTTGATTCGTTCTTGCACACCACTAGCTGTTACTTTAAAAGGTGCCATCATCAAAGGCAGTGTTGAAAATAGAAAAATAGCAAATTCTTTGAATCAAAATAATCTACACATGGGAATGAAAATAGTGACCAAAATAGACTAAATTCTTACACACATTGAAAAAAAGAATTGATATATTTTGAGAACAGAAAATTACAAACTAGTATCTTTCAATAAAATACAATACCCTAATTACAAGACAGGAAATATTTCATTAATAAAAATCATCATAATATCAGCTGGTCTCAACTCCTACTGCAACATGCCTACAACTTAACTAAGTTATGTCTTGGAAAATTTTGCTTGCTTCAAGCATATTTGATCTGATACTTTTGAACAATAACAAGGACCAAATTCAGCTGGGTGTTCAGGACTTTTGGTCAGTACAAAATTCTACACAAAGATAGATCAAAAAACGGCACTTTATACAATCCTAATCAATTAAAAGTTGACCTGATAATTATTAACAATTTTTGTTGTTGTGTAAACTTAAAATCTATTTCAATTGGTGCACACCTTTTCTCCTTGTCTGGAAAAGCAACAAAATATAATAGGCTTAATTTTAACCTAAGCTAGGATTACTAAACCTCATCTGAAATCAATATTTTATTAATTCATTGAAAGTGCCATAACTAGAGCTTTCAGAATCACCTTTATTTGCCAATTAAGCTCTACACTTGATTGAGATATGTCCACTTTAGTGCAAAATTGGCAAAATCGATGAAAAATGATGTGACTAAGATGAGAAATTCAACTACTAAAAGAATTGATTTGATTGAAATTATCATCTACATCAACCAGTTATTGTTGGAAAGAATGGGGGCAATCATTTTCTTATTGTGTTTTCCCTTGGATGAGAGGTTTCCTCTCATCCATCATTCTTTGTTGCAGACTGACATTGTCATTGTCAAAAATCTGACATCATTGGCAATGTTACTTTCAGTTTTGCAACTTCATCACCCCTTTGAGAACCCACCAAAAGCTGTTCATTGTTACATCAGTGTAGATAGAGATGTTGGTTTGGTTGGAGGGGCAAAATCTGGATGGTTGTTGAGTATTTTCTTCTTTTGGCCCACATGGATTGTATCTCAGTTCTTCAAAAATATTCTTGTCAGACAAAACAACTGTAGAGAAAAATACCATTCTCTCCACCTGAATTCTTTGTGGCCTTGTTTCAACTAGTGTTGTTGTTTGTTGATTGCATTTTTGTCACCAGAAATACGTTAATTGTTGCATATTTTATCATTTTCTGGTTTTACTGTGATGATTTTGGGTGGCATTTTTCATTGTTGATCAACATGATTCCTGTGCTCTGTGTCCCCTCCAGTGCCCTCCTGATTGTCTCCCTCCACAATACCACCCAGCCAATCAGATTCCAGGGTGATTGAGAAGGTAACATGATGGTTATTGTTGCCTTGGGGAGTTCTTGTGACAGTATTGGCACTATTGTAGACAGGAGGATGAAGCAGCAGTGCAAAAAATGTCATGCTAGCCTTTTGCTCTTGATATAGGAGCATCCCCAGTGCCTTGGACCTGTTGCATTCCATATCTGATGTTATTGGCAATATTGGGATCACAATGGGGTGGTGGTAATGATGGGAGGGAAGAATTTTTTTGGAACTTATGGTGATGCTGCTAGACCCAGTTGACTTTATTTGTGGGAATGTGTCAAGCAACAAAATGAGGCAAAATGAGCATGATACAACAATAGAAACCCTATAAGAATAATACCACATTTGTTTTTAGAGGTGTAGATTTTGACAACCACATCACTTAGTTGGAAATGGTTGTGACATGTCACTGACATGTCACAAAATGTCTGTCCTGCCTGTAAATTTCAAAAAAAAATGTGTCGGTCCATGACAACTGACAGTTTTTTCTGAGTCACATTTTGTAATTGTGTTGACTGGGGCTCAGTCATGGTTAGTGATCAATATCTCAAAATATTCTTGGAACCCTCATGGATCTTTTTGCGGCTTCCAACACAAAAAAATTGTTTCAAATTCTGATGTTCAAAATTGCAATTTTTTTATTAATTCCTAACAAGAGAAAAAACAATGATGTCAGGAAAGATTTGCAACGTGAATGCCTCAAATATGTGTTTCATTGCAAACTTGTCCTATATCCCCCTTGCCCCCAATGATCATGGAAAAAATCATTTCTTCATTTTTTGACCAAATTTGAGCTCATAATTCTTAGCAGGTAAACTGCACAACCACCCCTCATCCAATAATGATGACCAACCAGTAACCCATGCAATGAGCAGCACTTCTGGCCATAGACAACTTCCATGCAGGAATGCTGGCAGTGGGGAGGGGGGGGGTCGCCATCAACCACAAAAAAAATTCTCAGCAAGAAGCAAAAATATCATCCCTGTCAACATCTACCAACCCTTCCATTTTGACCCATCCTTCCAAAATAGATGCAAGCTTGCCTTCCAAACCATCCAAGCTTCCGGACCTTGTAAAAATATGGGACTATCCCAATGTTTGTCGTGTTCTAAGACCCAACCGCCCTTACTCCAAAATGAAAAGCCACTACTGTGGTACAGTTTTTAGTCATGTTCACTCTACCAGTATGCTTAAACATGTCTTGAAAAATAAAATGGTCGAATTCAAATTTGTAAATCTAACACACCTGAAGCTTATGTTGCTTATTATACAAAGCTGTATTTTGATTGGGAGAGTAAGATTGGGTAAAAAACATCAGCAGAGGATGCATCAATATGTGTGGAAGGTTCCCAGATGCTGGAATCTTTTCAACTGCAGGCCTCTTGGAAGCAGATACCTGCCACTGATGTGGTTCCAAAATGGCAGATGACCATTCCATTGGGGATGGAGAAGACAAATGAGTTTAACATCCAAAGGTCTAATGATGCAAACTTGGAAATGGCAATTGCCAATTTCTTTCACTGCAAGAATGTAGCAGATCACATTGTTGAATCAACTTGATTTAAACAAATGATAGGTCAGGCTAGACTTGTGGGGAAAAAATTTAAATATCCTTCAAGGAAAGAATTGGAGGCATGTGAAACATAATATTCTATTTCTTTGGCCAAATCAATTCTAAAACCCGCTTTTAAATATCAGGCAAACTACTTGAAGTGAATTTAAACAGTGTCTACACAAAAAATATTATGAAAGGTGAAAGTGTTTGGGTTGGGATGGCTTGGAGATGGGGTCACAATTAAGAGAATGCCTTTGCTGAAAATGTTGGTTATGTGCAGTGGAGATGCTCCTGTTGTTGTATCTGTATGTGATTGTACTGATCATATGGTGGCTGGGAAGAAAGAGGATACTGAATATATCAGAAAGTTCTTCCAGAAGAAGGTAGATGAATGGGATGAAGTTTGAATGTATACAGATTACTTCTTCTTTGACTGTGCAACCAATGTACAAAAAGCTGGGGCCATTTTATGTGCCACCTATCCTTGAGCAATGTGCTGTCATGGTGGCAAACATGTTTTATCATTGTCTCAGTGACCTTTCAAAGCTGAAGCCCATTCAGGTAAATATGTTGGCTATTTATTTATTTATTTATTTATTTTATATAAATGTAACAATATCTTACGGACATGCCAACTCTACAATGTCTTTGGGAGTGGGTTGAATCATTCAATCCATCACAATTCATTGCACAAGCCAATCTTGTGAACAATGGACGTAAGATTGGTTTATTGTGGGGAGCGGGAACTTGCTTTGCCACATTATTCTATGCCATTCATCGATTGTTGCAGCAGAAAATGGCATTGAAAGCAACCATACATGGAGTTGCATTTTCTTTGGTGACCATGAATAGCAATGTGACTCATGCTGTGCAAGATGTGGAGGATGAAGTATTTTGGAAGGCTATTTATGTCTTGCTGCAGGCGGTGTATCCAGCTCTGAAGGCCTTATGTTTCTGTGATTCAAACATCCCTGACACTAATTTACAAAAAGAGCAGAAGAAGCAATTCTTAATTCTGTGAAGGAATTAGATGATGAAAAAAATATTTGGACCATCTGGTAGTGATGCCATTTCAGGTTGTGATGATGAATTGGAAGAAATATTTGCTATTTGGTGCTGACAGTGAAAGTTCAGATGACAGCAGGTATGTTGGATATGTTCTTTTTTGTTTCATTTAACTAACAACTGATATCAGTTTATCAGGTTCTGAAAGTGATTTGGATGAAGATACCCTTGTTATGCCCAGTTGCGCCTCTCTCATGATTCCCGGGAATCCTCTTTAGTAGATTCCCTTGCCTCCTGCTTTGGTTCTTTGTGACGTCATGGGCACGTGCCATGCACGCGTCCTCTGTGTGCGTTGAACGCTTGTCTAGTTCTAAACC
>JACCDI011371722.1_pt1 | contig 12902 bp, 10 predicted proteins | sample 7442791 | NCBI WGS metagenome assembly JACCDI01 (sample SAMN15323434, study PRJNA562643) | freshwater metagenome | isolation source: river surface water | place: USA:Blue River Watershed | collected 2017-08-15
CCTCTGAAAAGTGGAGCACAGTCAAGTGAAGGAGAATGGGCAGCTCCGGGTTCGCTAATTGTTCGGAGCTTGTCTGCTGATGGTGCGATTGAGACGGCTGAAGGGAACAGTGATGACAGTATCGACGACGTTGAGATTCCGGAAGGTGAAACTCCCAAAGCAAATGAAACGGTTCAGCAAGAGAAAGGAACCAACGATGATATCGAAGCATCACCGTCTCACGCAACAAGAATTATTTCGTTCGAAGAATTTCTCCTCGAGACAGGAGAAAATGATGAAGCCTCCGAATCTCATCCTCTCCAAGCTAAAGACAATGATAAAAATCCGTTGAATCAGGAGGCAACACGAGTTGATATGATCAAAAATGATTTTCCCAACAGTACTCTTCATGACGATTACCAAAGAGACAATCCAGATAATGTACAACAAAACACTCCTGAACATATAGAAACTCCTACAACCGCAACAAGTAGTTTAGCAGCAGCATTATTGAGGAAGCCTCCTGATAGACCAACAAACAATGGTTCAATTTTAGAACCAGGTGGCGCTGGCGACATAAAATTCGAATCTCACTCGGTTGATATCGGACCTTTGTCGTTGGACGGAGTTGATCGCATTCAAAATGAGGAAAGTTTCGAAACGAATTTGCGAAAACAAGACGACGCGCAACCCGAGCCGTCTCGAACGAGTAGTTTATTGGCGGCATTGAATCCCAACTGGATGAATGACGATACAGTCTTCGATGTGAATATAGATTGCGCAGCAAATAATGAACATTCACATCACAATGGTGTAGACAATGAGGCCGTGAGTAGAAGCAAAGGAATCACCCCTTCCTTGGAAGTTGGGTCATCGTTAAGGTTGGAGAAATTCCTGTACTCAGAATCGGATAAACTGTTAAATTCAAACCATGAAGAAATGAGTATGATAAAAGCTGCCGTCGGTAGCAGCTTGGCAGCTGCGTTATTGAAAAAGAAACATGGAATAGAAGGTGATGAATCCCGTGACCTAGTCGAAAACAGCACACATATTGTAACCAAAAACGAAATCCAAAGCGATGCTATTGACATCAATCAATTTGAACGCATCCATCAAGTTGAGCGCAACGTTGAGGATCAAAATATTGAACAACACGGCCGTGTATCTCTCGAGCTGGGTCGTATTGAGCATGATCCTAACAAGGAGGAAAAGAAGGAAAGAGATCACGTGGAAGACATTAATATATACGAAGGACGAACTGAAAAGTTAAGCACAACCTATGCAATCGGTCGTGAAGATTTGCTGTCAGGCAGATCCAACATCTTGGAACCAAAAGATCCTGAATATCAAGACTTTGCGAATAAGACATTCGTTGATGTAAAAGAAAGTGGAGTCATTGAATCGCACATTCCTTCTACGCCTGTGTCAATAAGTGAGCTGTTGAGTGCGAAGGCAAAGGTGAATACTGTTGAGCGAGAAAACTCATCACAAGGAAAGCAACGTCTAGATTCTGCACCATGTTCGAAAAAATTATCTTTTGGTGAATTTAACAAGTATAGTATCGACAGACAACACGATGAAAGCAAAGAAAAAGAGAAGAATTCTGCACCGTTATCAAAAGAAAAGTTATTGAATGCAAGAGCGCAGATGGAATATGTTGACCAACAACTAAGAGAAAACGATTCAATCAATAAGCCATCATCGTCAGTAGATTTCTTTCGTCATGATGGCATCAAGGCCTTCAAAGATGAGGAAGAAATAGAGAACGAAAATGAACCATCTACAACAATTAAATATGTCAAACAAGACGAAAAATCACACTACACCAGTAAAACTTCTTCCCAAAAGTCAGTGGACGAGCGAAGGAAATTGGAACAAGGAACGGAAGTGAAACATGATGACCTCCATGACGACCAAGAGTTCATGAACGAAATGACAAATAACGCGAACACTAAAAAAAACAATTGTTGTAATCCAGAAAACGAGAACAAACCATCCGCTCCAGTATCAATAGGAGAACTACTGAGTGCAAGGGCTAAAGTGAGTCCCGAGGAACAGCGCGATGGCCCAACTGCCGAGGACGAACCATCCGCTCCAGTATTAATAGGAAACCTACAGAGGACGAGGGCTAAAATGAAGTCTGTCGAACTACCCTCTGGATCCGCCAACGCGAAAAAATCATCCGCTCCAGTATCGATAGGAGATCTTTTGAGTGCGAGGGCTAAGATGAAGCCCGTCAAGCAACCTACTGAGCCAGCTGACGGGGACAAACCATCCGCTCCAGTATCAATAGGAGACCTGCTAAGTGCAAGGGCTAAAATGAAGCCCGTCAAGCAATCTACTGAGCCAGCTGACGAGCCATCCGCTCCAATATCAAATAGTGACATGCAGAGTACGAGGGCAAAAACAAAGCCGGCCGAAAAGCCTAGTGAACTCTATGAAGAGGACAAAGAATCCACTCCGGTTCTAAGTACGGGGAAAGAAATCAATCCTTTGGAGCCTAAATCCGTTAACAAGGACAAACCATCCGCTCCAGTATCAATAGGAGACCTACTGAGTGTGAGGGCTAAGATGAAGCCCGTCAAGCAATCTACTGAGCCAGCTGACGAGGACAAACCATCCGCTCCAGTATCAATAGGAGATCTGCTTAGTGCGAGGGCTAAGATGAAGCCCGTCATGCAACCTACTAAGCCAGCTAACGAGGACGAACCATCCGCTCCGGTATCAACAGGAGATCTGCTTAGTGCAAGGGCTAAAATGAATCCATTGAAGATGCGCAATAAGTCAGCGGAAGTGGACAAACCATCTAGTCCCGTTTCAATAGGAGATTTGCTAAACGCGAGGGCTAAGATGAAGCCCGCCGAACAACCGACGGGTTCAGCTGACAAGGACAAACCATCCGAACCGTCCTTTCATCTTTCCGGACAGAACAATGAGTCAGCTACTCTGTCGGTAGGAGATTCATTCAAAGGAAGAGCTGAAGATCATTGTGATTATTCTGGCGGCGTGGTCGAAGGCAATGGCAATCGCTCATCAAAATCTAGTCATGAAGACGTCCCTCTCAAGAATGATAAAAACTATGAAAAATACTTCCGCATGCTGAAGATGGGTTTGCCGATGGGCGCTGTAAAAAATGCAATGCAAAGAGATCAAGTTGACCCCGCTGTCATGGATCTAGATCACAATAAATCTGTGTCTAGTCAAATTATGAAGAATGATGGTAACTCTGAAATCCCATTGAAAGAAGATCCCAAGGTGGGTGCAACTAACGGCAAAATGCTGCCCTGATTATGTAAATTCATGTTTTTGCACTCACCCTATTTTTGTTCTCACGTTGGTTAGTACGAGAAATACTTTCGAATGATGAAAATGGTGAGAATCGTTCTGGATGCTCCATTTGTTGCTTTCTCGGATTCTGCGTAATTTATTTTTCATTCACATCATTTTATTCTTTCAGGGGTTACCTATTGGGGCTGTTAAAAATGCAATGCAACGGGACGGATTAGATCCAAGTATAATTGACCTAGACCACAACAAATCGGTGTCAAGTCAATTAAACCTTGGTGACCAAAAAGATAACGATCCTCCATTGAAGGAGGACCCGAAGGTATTTTTTGTGTCTGCTTTGTTTTTTGTTTCTCTTTTTGATGCCATCCTCATAGACATAATTGCGCTTCGTTTTGATTCATCAGTATTCCAAATATTTTAAAATGTTGAAAATGGTAATTGTAGCCATGATCCAAATTTTGTATGTGCCTAGGACCTTGTCTCAATTTTTTTCATCAAATAATCACAACGCTCATCCAGGGTTTACCGATGGGAGCTGTCCAAAATGCAATGCAACGTGATGAATTAGATCCAAGTATCATGGAACTTGACCATAACAAATCTGTTGCAAGTCAGTTGAAAAATGGAAGTATTGACACAGGACCACCACTCAAGGATGATCCTAAGGTATGATATATCGTCACTTACTCGATTGGAAAAAGTTTGTGCGTTTGTTTTCTCTTACTGGCGTGATTTTTATGTTCAGTATTCCAAATATTTCAAGATGATGAAAATGGTGAGTGACATTTCTTCTTGATCACGGAAATATGATTGTTTTACGTACTAAAATCTGTTTTTATTCGGATTTATTTACAACTTAGGGGCTTCCTTTGGGAGCAGTGCAGAATGCAATGCAACGTGATGGGCTAGATCCTAGTATCATGGAATTAGATCCGGAAAAGTCTGTAGCCAGTCAACTGAAAAAGGATGAAGAAGACGAAGATTCTGGTCCCCCACTCAAGGATGATCCCAAGGTATGGAAACGTCGTCAATTTTTGATTTTCAGAATTTCCGTTTTCTGTTGTCGCCAACAAACATCGTTTACGCTTAAATAGTATTCAAAGTACTTCAAGATGCTTAAGATGGTGAGTCATATTATGATGTACGATTCGCGCGCGATCAAACGATTCTAAATCGACAACGTTTTGGTCATAGGGTTTACCAATGGGCGCAGTAAAAAATGCACTGCAACGTGACGGCCTTGATCCAAGCATCATGGATTTGGATCCTGAGAAATCAATCACGAGTCAATTGAATAAGGACGAGGATATAATCGACAAAGGTCCGCCCTTAAAAGATGACCCTCAGGTGAGTGTTCGCCCAACCAGTAATCGCTGTGCGCGTTTGTATTTCCGTCTTATGACAATTACTCTGGATATGATTTGTACAGTATTCGAAATATTTCAAGATGCTCAAAATGGTCAGTGCGATATCAGCTTAAAAAATTGTTTGCTCCCTTAAGTATCATTTTCTCAACCTTTTTTTATGTGGTTATTATCCTTCTTGGATAAATTTTCTCAGGGCTTACCGATGGGAGCAGTTCAAAATGCTATGCAGCGGGATGGCTTGGACCCTTCCATCATGGACCTCGACCCCGAAAAATCTGTGGAATACCAAAAGGCGATGGCGAATCGAAAGGTGAAAATAAAAAATAAAAAGACACAAGCAAAGGAATCTAAGAAGCCGAAAGTTAGGCGAAAGAAAATATACTGGAGCCCGATCGAGGAGTCCAAAATTGATGACAATTCAATTTGGTCAATGATCAAAGGTTCATTTGATTTTGAATCATTGAAAATTGACCAAGACGAATTCGAAAGTCTTTTCACCGATTCTTCGGATCCCAAGGCCAAGAAAACAGAGGCCGTTGACAAACCTTCGGCATCAAAGCAAAAAAAGAGCGTCCAAGTTATTGACGCAAAGCGTGGTATGAACGGAGGGATTATACTTGCAAGGCTTAAGATCGAGTTTTCTGTACTTGCAGACATGGTTAACAATATGTGAGTCTAAGCACTGTATACGTCAAAAATGTGAGTAACCACTTTCCTCGTCCTGATATGTTATTTTTCAACTTTAATGGTTTGGCAGGGATTCCGGAAAGCTAGACGACACTCAGTTGAAGGCGCTCAGGGAATTTCTTCCGACTAAAGAAGAAAAAGCTGCTATTGACCAGTACGTCAAAAATGCATCATCAACCGAGGAATCTAGACAAGCAGCAATAAATGACTTCTGTGTTTGTGAGAAGTACATGCTCGCTATGATGAAAGTCGAAATGGCTGATGAAAAATTTCAGTGTATGCTGTTCAAGTATCAATTTGACCATAAGTTGAAGGAGTTAATGAATGGGGTTACAACCTTGATCAATGCTTGCGAAGAGGTTCAAAAGAGTGTTAGACTCAGGAAGCTGATGGCAATGATTTTGATGCTTGGAAATCAAATCAACACAGGTGGTAGTGGTCGAATGGCGCATGGATTTACACTTGACGCTCTTTTGAAACTCGATGAGGTGAGTTTTTGTCATTTCTTCTAGTAGTGCGCTATTATGGCTACGTAGTTTTTCTCACTTTTGGTTCTGTCGGCTGACATGGAAATTTAGGCCAAGGCTTTTGATAAAAAGACTAGTGTTCTTCAATACTTAGTAAAACTAGTAAAGGTCAACGAACCGGATCTGTTGAATGTGCACGAAGAAATGCCGTCGATTGGACCGGCAGAAAATGTAATTATCGAGAACCTTATATCGGAGTTGAAGGAGCTTGTTGATCAATTAAGCAGCGTGAAAGAGACAGCTACAGCTGAGGGCCGTCGCATAAGAAAAGAGAAAGAACCATCTCCTAATTCATCACCACTTGACAAGCTTCGACAGCAGAAAACCAAAATTAAAGATGTCGAAGGTGTGAATATGTACAACCAAACAGAGCCTGTAGGTCAAACGGACATGGAAAAGTTCGTGGCTTACGCTGAAAAACGAACAAAGGAGGCATTAGCTCGGACAGATGAAGTTCAGGAAATTTTTAAAGGCGTCTTGGTTTATTTCGGTGAGGACCCTGCAATGACAAGCACGGACTTCTTTGGTACTTTAAACAAATTCGTTGCTGCTTTCGATGCAGCGTTGGAGATAGTGAAAAGATTGGAGGCCATGAAATTAGCCGAAGAAAAGAAAGCCGCTGCAAAACGGGCCAAAGAAAAAGCAAAGAAGGCAGTGAAGGTAATCGTTAAACAAAACGCGGTCGAGGTTGAGACACAAGCGGTTAGCAAACGGGAAGAAGTTGGCAAAACTACAAAAACTGACATGAAAGAGCAAAATTCCAGCGTAGGAGAACAAGACTCATATCAATCTGGTGGGGTAAACAAAAAAATTGATCGCGTGAGTCGTAGTAGCGAATGCAATCATCAGGCTGAGATTATTGCGGTCGAAAAAGGATCCCTTGATTTGTCAGGTCAAAGGAAAAAGTATGCAGATCCATTTGCTGGGGCTGATACGAACGTCGACGCAGGTGAATATGTGCCACTTGATTCCACCAAGAATCAGCTTCAACTTGAGCGCAAACAGTTTGCGGATCCCTTTGCGGGCCCGATTTCTCCAGTGCGTTTATCTGAGCCTAATACCCAAGAAGTCGATAGTGACCATGAATCTCAAAACGCGAAGAAGATGTATTTTTCCCCCGCCACAACTCCGCGATCCAAAGAAATCGATCGATCTTGTCAACAAAATGATTTGCAGCAACCGAAGAGTGCTAGGGCGGAGCGTTATTCAAAAAAAACTTCGTCCGATGCCCGCGCAGTCACCTATGCAGAAGAATTTGCCGCCAATTTCGACGAACCTTCAAAGAATGTGAGTATTGCCGATTTATTAGCCGCAAAATCTAGAATGCAGGATAAGAAAACTGCCCATTCAAAAAAGGGATATATTCATAGTGGAAATGACGGCGACGGCCCCGCGAACACTGCCACCATAGCAGCTGCGTCGATCCAGAACGAGACGTCAGTGATTGATAGTTTGGATTCAACTGAATTAGATGCAAATAAGGGAGTCACCACGAATTCTTCAGCCATGTCTGCGGCTGCTCCGTCTGTACGAAGTGATAAGTCATCTGAAGAGACGGAAGATCAATACGCAGTATCTTTTGGCCCAACCACTAGAAGAAATGGTGGACCAAGTATCAGAGGTTCCATGGCAGCGCCCGCTTCATCAACTTGGATAAAAAAACAATCAATCGATGATGGTGCCAACGATGCTGATGACTCGTCTAGGAGGTTTCCACCTGAATGTGGCCCCATGAATATTGCAGCCATGGCAGCGTCCGCGGCGTCTGCGCGCAAGAAGAAACAATCTACCGAGAAACATTCTTGTGACGCAGGAGCGTCTGGTTCGACAAGTCAAGGAGGTCCTGTAAACATTGCATCTATGGCAGCGGCTGCTAGGACCAAGAATCATTCACGTGAGGATGGAAATAAAAATGTCAATTCGTCGCCACCTGAAAGTGGTCGAATGAATATTACGGCCGTGGCAGCGGCTGCGGCATCTGCACGTAAGATGAAATCATCTGATGAGAATGATGATCAGATCACATCAGCTTCCGGCCCAACAAGTAGTAGTGAAGGAGGACCATTCGATATTGCAGTCGCGGCAGCGGCCGCTGGATCGGTTAGGAACACGAATGAGTCAAACGAGGATGGAGGCAAAGATGACGATCACTCGTCGAGGAGTTTCCCATCTGAAGTTGGTCCCAAGAACATTGCAGCCATGGCGGCTGCTGCGGCGTCTTCACGGAACAAGAAATCATCAGGTGAAAAGTATGATCAAATCGCAACAGCATCTGGTTCGACAATTAGTGGAGAAGGATCAATGAATATTGCGGCCTTGGCAGCGGCTGCGGCGTCTGCACGAAAAAAAATTTCATCCGATGAGAAGGATTTTCATACCTCAACAATATCTGGCCCAAATAGCTGTAGCGAAGGAAGGCCATTGGGCATAGCAGCTATTTCGGCAGCTGCGGCGTCTACGCGTAAGGAAGAGGCATCTAATCAGAAAGAAGGTTGTCTCACGACATTCATGGCAGAAGATACAGCGCTTTCTCGAAATAAGGACCCTTCAGGAGAGGATGGTTCTGAAGATATCTCCCCCCGGTCTCCATCTGAAGGTGGACAAGTGAAGATTGCAGCCGTGGCGGCTGCTGCAGCATCATTGAGGAACAAGAAGCAATTTACTTTGAGTGAAAGCAAATCAATTTTAAATTCTTGCGATGCTGGTGAAGCCGTTGAAATGGGTGGGTCGATTTCTGTTGCTCCAAGCAATGGTTCTACCACGAATATTGCAGCTATGGCAGCAGAGGCGGCGAGAAAGAAGGCTGGTAGTACTAAAGCAAGTGATATTGCTATAGCTGTCACTTCTGCAATGAGTCAACAACATGATAATGTTGTTGTTGGTCATATTGAGTCTTCAACCCACTACTCTTCAGCACAAAATACCACCGTTGTTGCTTCATATGATGTGGATGAAACAGCTAAGAGGCTTCAATCAGATAGTTCATCTGCATCGATTGAGTTATCGTCGTCCAGTGAAGTGAACAAGCGAATTGAAAATCAAAGGAGGCCTAAGCCGATGGGAATTGCCGCTTTGGCAGCGGCAGCAGCTCTAAAGCGAAACGAAAAAATGTTGATCAAAAGTGATTTATTGCATCCCATAAACGAGCCGGAAGATGCTTCAAAGAAGGTGTCATTGTCAAGCCATGGCATCACTGAATCAGGCCACGATAAGGAACTATATGGCGACAGATTTTCATCAAAAGAGCCCTCTAGTGCATTGTCCATTCATGCAAACATCATGAATGCTAATCATCCCAGTTCTCGATTCATCTCAAACCCGTCATCTTATAAATCGGAAAGCCATCCTTATGATGAAATTGGTGACGACAACAGACCCAACCGTCTTGGCTCATCCCGAAATTCTCTTGATTCTACTAATAAAATAGATCTTGCGCCAGGGCCAGATGAAGATGAAGCTGAGACTTCTTATCGTGGTAATGTCCCTATTTCATCGCTTGAAGCCGCCAGACCATCTAGTAACGCAACCTCATCAAAACGCAACTCTCCTCGGCACGAGAAAGAGCGGTTCGACATCGAAGCATACGATGAAATGAATAGGAATCACGTTTGAAATTTGTTTCCTATTGGGATTCGACTTTCTGTTTACTCATTGGAGAGTATTTACAATCACATCACTTTCGCCAAAAATATCTCGCGTGAAAAAGATGGATCATGAGCCAACTTTGCATAAATTGACCACATCACCTTTACAATCATGTTATCATGTTGGGGTGGTTACCTTTCGATCATTATTTACAGTCCCTTGAATTTATTTGCCAGTTTATTTGCCGCAGTTTTCATTCACATGAATATTCCACTTTTCACATAGCTCTGCTATAACTCATATAACTCAGCTACAGACTACAAATAATTTTTAATATCAGTTGTTGCACAGCTGTTGCACGACCTGTTTTTATAAAATCCTAACTTTTTTGCACACTGTTCACTAAAAGTAATGCAAATTATCTTTATAGCTGAATACGATTTCAAAGTACAGGAAACGTTATCCAATTGATCTTTGCTTTAAATTATTGATATGCAATAGTTCACATAAGCACTTCTAAAATCTGAATTATGCCTTGCTAAATGTTGGGTGGTTGCCAATAAAAAGATCTACTTTACCACCAAAAATACAACACCAATTGTTAAATTGGCAGACGGGCAAATTATCTGCTGAATAATTGCACATTTCTTATTCTTGTTTGTAATGCACCTAAGCAACATGTTTCATCATAATTGAGCCCTTCCAGCCTCTGCAGCAATCATCCTATCACCATCACTGCACAGGTTGCAAAAGTAGTAAAATTCTTGCTGCATAATCCTAATGCAAAAATCCCTGATCCCATGGCTGCTGTCCAATCATTTCTCCCCTCTGAGGTATAAAATTGCAACTCCAACATGTGCAAGATGAGCCTATAATACTATAAGCCAACAGTTCCATCAACAGTAATCCACCCAATGACATGTGTCTATTTTGTCTGCACTTATAAATCAATCAATTGCATCAACATCAAACAAAACACAGAAAATATAGGTCTTCAAATGAAGCTGAGGCCTCTTTTGCTCATCTGCAGCTTTCCTCTGCATATTGAGTCATCTCTGATGAAAGATAAAAAACAAAAAAGACATATCATAGTTCCAATCTGGAAGGTGTTAAAGAGCTCCAACTGAGCTCATCCCAAGCATGACAGAATAGAATGAATAAAAAACTAAATTATTAAACCACCCCCAAAGAGGCATGCATGCTCTTCAAAATGAAGAGAGTGAAATTGGGTTCAGACAAAAAGATAAGTGCTGAATCCCTTAGTTGGAAATGTTGACATGTCAACAACAGACCAAAGTGTTGTAAACTCCAACAATGGTCAATCTTTGGAGATTACTCATATTATGTAGTGTGTACTAGATGATGACCGGGAGAAAAAGAAATTTTGAATTTTTCATTTTTTATGGCATTTTCAAACTCTATGGGACATGAGGAATACATTGCACGGCAAAAAGAAAAAGAATGCTTGGAAGTTTGTTATTTTGCCCTAAAATTTCTTTTTTAAACCTTTTTTGATATGTCTCATTATGTTGCATATTGGTGTTGGTGTCAGTGTCAAGAAAATTTGAAATGTTGGACCACTTGATATTTCTAACTTAGCTGAATACTTCTGCAATCAGATGGAAGAAATTCAAATTATGTATAAGGACAGCCAGCATCATGTCCAAATGGAAAAGACAGGAGAGTCACTGAAAAAAGATGCCCAGATGGTGTGATTTCCTGTGATGATCTGACAGATTAATGCGAAAGAATATTCCTTTCTCCTCACCACAACCAAATTAATGGATCCAACCCCAGACATGTAGCACATCATTCAAAAGCTGAGACTATCAACTGTTTTCTCACAATGTGCTGCATATCTCTGGTGTGGTGGGTCTTGTTGAGCATCAATTCCATCAAAACTGGGAAATTTCATTCCACATGATATTTTTTTGTTCATTTATTGATGTCCTTTGTAGATTTCTATGAAAAATCAGTTCACACTTTGACATGTTTTTGAAGCAGAAATAAAAAATTACCACAAGAATTTCATCATTCTCACACATGCAAACATCTGCTGAGAGTTTGTTCCAAGAAAAAGAAATAATGTGGTAATATGTAGAGTGTACTCTTTGAAGTGAGAGCAAGCCCAGAGTAAGCCAAGACTGGTATAATCCTAGATGGAATACATGTATGTTGAAAAGTAATGAGTAATGGATTTCTATGAGAAACAAATATTCTATCATTATCTGAACTCATTGCTAGAAAAATGTTTTCAAGACATAAAGAAAATCTCTGTGGAAATTTCTACTACACAAAGTAGGGAAGGAAAAGGTAAAGGGCCAACCACCCTTCCAGCTGTCCTTGCCTTTACCCACTGTGCTTTTGACTGCCCACTAACCCATTCCCAGGGGCTGTTGAGTCACTAAATCTCACATGCAAATCTCTTCTCATACTTTTTGCTGTTTAAATCCAAAATTATAAGATAGCCAAAGTCCTCATGAATTTGATTATGAGATACACCAAGATACCAAAACTTCAACTCCACATCTTTAAAGAGCTTTTTACACCCTGGACCACTCTCCAAATAAAATGTGTTACTTTTCCAAGTCCCTGTTCTCTTCCCTGCTGCTCAACTATCTCCATCATTGATTTCATCTTTGACACTGAACACTTCTGAATGTCATTCTCACAATCCTTCTTTGAAATTAGCACAGACAAGCTAATCTTCTTTGTTAGATCTCCACAAAACCATAACAAAACCAAGGAATACAGACCCATCAATGGAAATGCACATCCTTTTGGTAGATTCCTCGCAGTTCCTCCTGTATTGAAATAGAGATTGAAAGCAGAAAGCAGTTGTGGCATTCTGAAGATAGTATATTGCTGTTGACTGATTTGCAACTGTACATGGTTGTGGGGGGTTGGAATCAGAAGCAGGTTCCCCCAATTTACTTATAAACAGACTCCCTTGAAATCTGACTATCAGTCTTTAAAAGCATCATATTCCCAATATCATCAATCTTCTCCATGATATTTTTCATGCTAAAAATGCTGGGCCTCCACTCCTTTCCTCCAATTCTTTCTTGAACGCCACAAGCATTGACTCCTTCACCCAGTGAAAATCATTCTTCATACTCTGCAATTCTAATTACAGTGACACATGTGGGGGATACCTGAAATAAATTCAACTTGAGCAAAATCTGTTGAAAAATTTCAAATAAAAATGAAAGCACAGCATACCTGTAAATGACAATGTGTCTGGAGTAGCATTCTAGGGGATCTTGACTTTTGCCAAATCTTGAACCTCTTTGGGGACACAAGTAAGACAAGAGAGCAATGCAAGTGGTTTTTGTGATTTTCTGCTTCAGAAAGTCAAAATAGAAACAAAGCAATGCAAATCATTGCTGAAAAATAAAAAACTTGATTATTTAGGTGGATACCTCTTGGAGTTTATTACTTGATGATTTCATTCAACTCCTGTGTTGCC
>JACCDI010406499.1_pt1 | contig 12901 bp, 15 predicted proteins | sample 7442791 | NCBI WGS metagenome assembly JACCDI01 (sample SAMN15323434, study PRJNA562643) | freshwater metagenome | isolation source: river surface water | place: USA:Blue River Watershed | collected 2017-08-15
CCGCAGGTACAAAAAAAGCGCTCTGAACGGGGCGGATTCCCCAGTGAGCGCTTTGTTTTGAAAGCTTTCCAGACCGCGCATTTTACCGGATTTGCGCTCCGCCAGCCTGTCTTAGCCAGCCGGACCTTCGAGGAAAGCCCGGACGTTGTTTTCATTCAGGAAATAATTACACAATTGCCTTGGCGCATGCCCGTCTTCCACTCCCACGAGGACGGGTACCAGCTCGTCATAGCGCTCGACCAAATCGGCATCCAGATCAACATCGACGACCTCGATGGGCAACGCTTCCCCGCACAACTGGCGCAGCGCCTTGAGCATGTCGTCGCACAGATGACAGTAACTGCGTGAGTACAAAATGAAACGCTTGGAAGTCATGAACTGGAGACAGGTAATCAATAAAAAAGGCCACGATCTTCATCGTGGCCCCGGTGAAGCACCATCAAGCCTAAGGTGTGGGTCGCAGCGGAACAAACTGCGACGACTCGCCACGGCGTACGAGCAACAAGGCATTTTTCTTGGGATCGAGCTTGGCCACGAGCGCATTGAACTGGCGTGCATCCTTGATATCGGTATTGTTGAGTCGCACGATCACATCACCAGGCTGCAATCCCGCACGGCCCGCGACACCCTCTGCCAGCTCAACAATCACGCCACCCTCCATGCGCATTTCACGTTTTTGCGCTTCGGTCAGATCGGCCACGGCAAGACCGAGCGCATTGAGCGCCTGCTCTTGCTTGGGCTTTTTCTCTTCCTTCTTCGCGGTCTGATCTGCCTCCATTTCGGCGACAATCACTGGCAGATCTCGCTTGGTGCCCTTGCGAAGCACGGTCACCGTGGAGTTGGAACCAGGTTTGGTATTGCCGACCAGTCGTGGCAAATCGCCAGACTTCTCGATCGTTGCACCGTTGAACTGGGTGATGATGTCACCCGCTTCCACCCCAGCCTTTTCGGCAGGACTGCCCGGCTCGACACGCGCCACCAGCGCGCCCTGCGCACGCGGCAGGCCCAGCGATTCGGCCACTTCTTTGGTCACTTCACCAATCTGCACGCCAATGCGGCCACGGACGACGCGCCCCAATGATTTGAGCTGCTGCGCCACGCGCATGGCTTCATCAATGGGTACAGCGAAAGAGATACCCATGTAACCACCGGAGCGACTGTAAATCTGCGAGTTGATACCAATGACTTCACCACGCATGTTGATCAACGGACCGCCCGAGTTACCGGGGTTGACGGCAACGTCGGTCTGAATCAGCGGCAGGTAATCACCCGTATCGCGGGAGTTCGCCGAGATGATGCCGGCGGTCACCGTGTTCTCCAGACCAAAAGGCGAACCGATGGCAATGACCCACTCGCCGACACGCAATTTGCTGGAATCGCCCATGGTCAATCTTGGCAGGTTGCTGCCTTCGATCTTGACCACAGCCACATCCGTACGACGATCCGAGCCGATGATCTTGGCCTTGAATTCGCGCTTGTCGGTGAGCGTGACAAAAACCTCGTCGGCACCCTCAACCACATGCGCGTTGGTCAGGACGAAACCATCTGCGGAGATGATGAAACCCGATCCGACGCCACGCGGCACCTGCTGCTCTTCCTGCTGAGGCGAAGGCCGGCGACCACGAGGCGCAGGCCCCTGCCGTGGCGGTACGGGCTGACCAAAAAAGCGACGGAAAAATTCCTGCATTTCCTCGTCTTCGGGACTGCCCTGCACGCCGGGCTGCATGACTTTGGGTTTTTCGGTGGTGCGAATGTTCACAACCGCTGGTCCGACTTTATCGACCAGATCAGTGAAGTCAGGCAATACAGCGGCTGCCGCAATGCCGGGCGCCACCAGACCGAGGCCAGCCGGCACAAACAAAGCGGCGGCAGCGGCAAAAACGGCGGCTGAAAAACTGCGATTTACCTTGATCATGATTTTCATGGGAACTTAGTTAGGGCCGGAAGCGGCAAATTCAAGAGATTCGGCAACTTGCCGGATGGTCACCAAAGGAACTTCGCCGCCAATGGTAAGCCAAAATTTACCGTGCCGCTTGCCGAGCATATTTAGTGAACCTTGCTGTAACGGCAAGCGGTCGTGCCGCGGCGACCAGGCCTCGATAAATACAGAGATCCCAGCAAAACCATCAGAAAAAACCAGCTGAATAACTTCCCGGGTCTCGCCGGCATTCGGGGGACGTCCCAGTACGCGCGTGGAAGTGCTGACGAGCTTGAAGCCCCCGGGCAACCAGCCGGCTTTCCAACCGGACGACTCGTTGCTGCTGGCAGATGCATTTTCAACACGCCAGCCACGGGTATTGGCATGACTGGTTTTTACCTGCGAGGGACGGACCTTGCCAATCGAAAGTTGAGTAAATGCAATCTGCTCAATAACCTCGCCCTTCTCGCTCAGGGTCTGCGCGCGCAAAAGCAAACCCGATGCGCGATCGGACCAAAAGCGGTAGCCATAACGCAGTCCGTCGCGTGGCTCGAGAGCAAAACCCAGCACATCACGCCCCGCCACACGATCGATACCCAGTGGGTGCACTGCGTAGTAGCGAACAATTTCGCGCGGATTGTTAAAACGGATGTCGGGAAAGCTGCGCTCACTCGTGCGGTGCTCAACGATGATGCGTCGCTCTGCCGGCAAATAATGAATCGTCTCTTCGCCGTTGCGCACATACTCCTGCGACTGACCATCAAGGACTTCGAGTTTTTCGATGACAGATTTCGTCGTGCGCTTGCGAGTGATGCGCGAAGTTCTGACCTGTGATCCCTGTTGATAGACAAAGGTACCGGAATACTCCAGCTTTTGTACTGCAATTTGCGAACGGTGAAGCCAGTCCAGAGGATCTGATATCGGCGCCTCGGCTGCCACTGCATTGAATGTACAAAAAACCGCGTGCGCAAATAACAGCAGCGCCTTGCGCAGCGTAGCTGATCCACGCATGATGTCAGTGATCAGAGTCGGTTGTCAGACTGACTGGCCGAGCCAGCTGCGCCGTGCCGTAGAGGGACGGATGCGAGCTGTGATGAATGCGGATGTAATCATTCAAGGCATAGGTATCGTCACCGGATAGGGGGAAATCCGTTTTCGCAATGACAGAGCTGTGCGAGACAGACTCCGCTGCGGGTATGACCGTGCTGTCGATGGCGTCGCTACGCATGAACTGTGGCGCGATCACAAACCCGGTCAACGCAGCAGCCATGGCCGCCGCTGCAACAGGCCACGCAGGACGCAGCCTGTCGACAAGACGCGGTTTGGGCGCCAGCAGTGGCGGTTCGGCCGCCAGACGCACTGCGAGACCTTCGGTAAATCGCGCGCTCACAGGCACACTCATGGTCTCAGAGCGAAGCACATCGCCAATCTGGTGATAAATGTCCCAGTCCGCCGTTCGCTCATTCGCACGAAGCGCCGCCATCACGGCAGGCACCTCCTCATCAGGCAGTTCTCCGTCGGCGAATGCTGATATCTGCTGCTTGCTCAATTCACCCGTGCCCATGATCATCCCTGCCTTAGTAATCCGGTTATTCAATTCTGCTTTTTAAAGACTCACCAACGCTTGTCAACGGCGGTATCCAGCAAGGGCCTGAGTTTATCGGCAATCGCTTCTCGCGCGCGAAAAATACGACTGCGTACCGTGCCTATCGGACACCCCATGACAACTGCGATCTCATCGTAGCTCAGACCTTCGATTTCTCTCAAGGTAATGGCTATTCTGAGTTCTTCAGGCAACGCTTCCATCGCTATGTTGACCGTTTCAGCAATTTGCTTGGTCGCCAGCATGGACTCGGGAGTGTTGATATCTCTTAGATGCTCTCCGTCATCAAAAGTTTCCGCCTCTTCAGCATCTGCCTCGGTCGACGTGGGCGCACGCCTGCCTTGGGTGACCAGATAGTTTTTGGCGGTATTGATTCCAATCCGGTAAAGCCAGGTATAAAAAGCCGAATCGCCCCGAAACTGCGGAAGGGCCCGATAGGCTTTGATGAATGCTTCCTGGACAACATCCTCGGCTTCTGCCTGATCGCGCACAAGTCGAGACACCAGACGCATCAGCTTCCTTTGATACTTGGATACCAGAAGCTCGAACGCCTTTTTGTCGCCACGCTGGACGCGATCAACCAGAAGCTGATCAATGTCGCGTTCTGTTGTCAATGCCTAATTCCTCTTGCCGATGCCAGTGACGCCACGCTATGGAGTTGGATAAGACTCCACGCATCCGGCAACATCGCCTGGCGCGCATCGCTCAGCACTGATGAGATGCGGCGCAATGCCGCAGATAGTCCAAACGTCACAGACTATGCCTATCCCCGCAGACGCTTTGTCCTCTTATGCGAAACGCAGCGTCGGGACTACTGACCGCTGACTGAGCGAAATCAAAAAAGTTCAATCGAACCGAGATTCACCGAAGAAGGATGCTGATGCGGGGCGCGTATTCTGCGCCGCTATCCACCGACATGCAACGCATACTGAACGGAAAGCAGCAGGCGTCATGCTGTCGTGCAGTAGGGACAAGACAATGACTTTTCCTGATCCGGTACGAAGACGAAGTATGAGCATGCACGACCACAGCGTCGAATCCCTGAGTAATTGAACAACCTCGCCTTCTTCACTGCTCACGACCTTGTGACTGCTGTCGCGACTAAAGGCGTTGTGGCTAGTGTGGGTCAATCGGATCCGTCCGGTTGCAGTTATATCAATGCGAAGGGTTTTTACCTGTGTGCGACAGGACAAGACCAGCAGGCACCCGGCGAAAGCACAAACTACGCTGGCCAGCACATACGCAAAGTCCTGTGCATGCACGTCTACCATCATGGCGACCTGTGATGCGGTGACCCACAACACGCAAGCCATAGCGAATGTGAGTACACGCAGAATGCGCGAAGGCCTGACCTCAACCGAGGTGGCAATCGACATCAGAAATCAGCTTGGAGAGAGGAGCGCATCGCCGTCATCAGCAATGAGGCGATGCGCGATAAATCAGGCTTTGCCGAAGATGAGGCTACCGTTGGTGCCGCCAAAACCGAATGAGTTTTTCAGGGCGACATTGATCGGCATCTCGCGCGCGGTGTTGGCGCAGTAATCGAGATCACAGGCGGGATCCTGATTGAAGATGTTGATGGTTGGGGGAGAAATCTGCTGATGCACCGCCAATACGGTGAATACGGACTCAAGGCCACCCGCGCCACCGAGCAAATGCCCGGTCATGGATTTGGTGGAATTGACCACGACTTTGGAGGCAGCATCACCGAGCGCGCGTTTGATCGCAACGGTCTCTGCGACATCGCCAAGCGGTGTCGAGGTGCCGTGTGCATTCACGTAGTTGATTTGGTCGGCATTCACGCCGGCATTGCGCATGGCCGAGATCATGCAACGGCGGGCACCGTCGCCATCTTCGAGCGGTGCAGTCATGTGATGCGCATCGGCACTCATGCCAAAACCGAGCAGCTCGGCATAGATTTTTGCGCCACGCGCTTTCGCGTGTTCGTACTCTTCAAGCACCATCACGCCAGCACCTTCGCCGAGCACGAAACCATCGCGCTCAGTGTCCCAGGGTCGCGATGCCGTTGCTGGATCGTCATTACGGGAAGACAGCGCACGCGCGGCAGCAAAACCACCCAATCCCAGCGGTGATACCGTGGATTCGGCACCACCGGCAATCATTACGTCGGCGTCACCGTATTCGATCAAACGCCCTGCTTCGCCTATGCAATGCAAACCCGTGGTGCAAGCAGTCACGATCGCCAGATTCGGACCTTTGAGACCGTATTTGATCGATAGATGGCCAGAGATCATGTTGATGATCGAGGCGGGAACGAAGAAAGGGCTGATGCGGCGCGGACCACGACTAGTCAGTTCCGCGTGGGTCTGCTCAATCATCGGCAAGCCGCCAATACCTGAACCAACCAGAACGCCAATGCGCTCTGCATTGGCCTCAGTGACTGCCAAGCCGCTATCCTGCATTGCCTGCATGCCGGCGGCCATGCCGTAATGGATGAAGGTATCCATGTGACGGGCTTCTTTACCGGGAATGTAATCCTCGATATTGAAACCCTTGACCTCGCCCGCAAAATGCGTGGAAAAGGCTGAGGCATCAAATTTGGTGATGGTCGCGATGCCGGATTTTCCGGCGAGAAGCGCGTCCCATGAGGCAGCGACCGTGTTACCGACAGGTGAGATACAACCCAGACCTGTGACAACAACCCGGCGACGATTCGGACGAGTCAAACAATACTCCTGAAAACAATCAGAAACAGGTCGATCAGGCTTTTACGTTGGCCTTCGCGTAATCAATCGCCTGCTGAACAGTCGTGATTTTCTCCGCTTGCTCATCAGGAATCTCCATCTCGAACTCATCTTCGAGTGCCATGACGAGCTCAACGGTATCCAGCGAGTCTGCACCGAGATCGTCAACGAACGAAGATTCATTTTTGATGTCGGCTTCTGCAACACCGAGTTGCTCAGCAACTATTTTTTTTACACGGGCATCGATGTCAGACATCTTGGTCCTCCAGGGGTGGGTTACACAAAGTGCGCGCATTTTATCAGGTTTGCGCGTCGCAAATTAAGTTTTAGATTCTGCTTTTACTAACATTATGGGGCGTTAAATACCGGCCTGCGATCCGCTTTAGCCGCCACTCATGTACATGCCGCCATTCACATGCAGGGTGGTGCCTGTAATGTAGGCTGCCTCATTTGATGCAAGAAAAGCCACAGCAGCAGCAATATCCTCAGGCAAACCGAAGCGACCCGCGGGTATTTGCTGGAGCAGCGCCGCTACTTGCTGCTCAGTTAACGCCCTTGTCATGTCGGTATCGATGAAGCCCGGCGCCACGCAATTGACCGTGATGTTGCGGCTGCCCACTTCGCGCGCCAGCGCGCGGCTCATGCCAGCGACGCCGGCTTTGGCTGCAGCGTAGTTCATTTGCCCCGGGTTGCCGGCAGAACCGACGACCGAGGTGATATTGATAATACGACCGTGCTTGGCTTTCATCATGCCGCGCAAGACGGCACGCGACAAGCGCGCCACCGCTGTCAGGTTCGTTGAAATCACTGCATCCCACTCCGCATCTTTCATGCGCATGGCGAGCTGATCCTGCGTGACACCGGCATTATTGACCAGTACGCTAATCCCGCCCAGATCCTTGCCTAATGTATCGATAAGCTGCAACGAGGCTTCCGCGTCATTCACATCGAGCACCACACCATGACCTGCCTCGGGCCGAACAGCTTTCAGATAATCCGAAATAGCGGCCGCACCCGACGCGGAGGTTGCGGTACCGACGACGGTCGCACCGCGCTGAGCGAGCTCCATCGCAATCGCGCGACCGATACCGCGCGATGCGCCTGTCACCAGCGCCACTTGTTTCTCGAGTGATGGTTGAGTGATTGTCACTTGCTCGCCTCCAGAAGTGCATCCATGGATGCCTGATCCACGATGGCATCGGCTGTCAACGTGCCATCGATACGTTTTGCAAGGCCGGTCAGTACTTTGCCAGGCCCACATTCGATTAATTGCGTGATCCCCAGACCGGCCATTTTTTGCACGCTTTCTACCCAACGTACGGGACTGGCGGCCTGACGCACCAGTGCATCCCGGATGGCTGAGGGATCATCAACGATGGCGACATCGACGTTATTAATCAGTTGAATTTTCGGTGCTGAAAATTCAACGCTCGCCAGATAATCGCGCAGACGGTCCGATGCCGGTTTGAGTAGTGAAGAATGAAACGGTGCGGAAACGGGCAAGGGCAAGGCGCGCTTGGCACCTTTGGCTTTGGCGGCTTCGCAGGCGCGCTCAACTGCGGCCTTGTGTCCGGCGATAACGACCTGAGCTGGCGCGTTGAAATTGACAGGCTCGACAACCTCGCCCTGAGCAGCTTCGGCGCAGGCGGCCCGGACGTCGTCATCCGATAAACCAAGAATCGCTGCCATTCCGCCCTGACCGACCGGGACAGCTTCCTGCATCGCTTGTGCCCGGAAGCGAACCATGGGCACAGCATCCTTGAATTGAATAACCCCGGCTGCGACCAGCGCGGAGTACTCGCCGAGGCTGTGGCCAGCCACTAGCAGCGGCGGCCTGCCGCCCGCCGCCAGCCAGGCACGATAAAAAGCGACCGCACAAGCGAGCATGACCGGTTGGGTATTGGTGGTGAGGTCGAGCGCTTCTTTCGGGCCCTCGGCAATCAGTTTTGCCAGATCAAACTGCAGTGCGTCAGAGGCTTCGGCGATGGTATCGCGCACCGCCGTGTTGTCGGCAAAACCGTTGAGCATGCCGATGGCTTGCGAGCCCTGACCGGGAAATACGAAAGCAAATGAAGTCATGATAGGAAAATGTCAGATACGTGCCAAAACGGCGCCCCAGGTAAAGCCGCCACCGACAGCTTCGAGCATGATGTGTTGCCCGGCCTTGATGCGACCATCGCGCATGGCGACATCCAATGCCAGCGGAATTGATGCAGCAGAGGTATTGCCATGCTGGTCTACCGTGACCACCATTTTTTCCATTGGCAAACCAAGCTTCTTGGCTGTGCCCTGCATGATGCGGATATTGGCCTGATGCGGAATCAGCCAGTCGATCTGCGAAGCTTCCATGCCAGCGATTTGCAGTACTTCGTTCGCCACTTTTTCGAGGACGGATACCGCCAGTTTGAATACCGCCTGACCATCCATGTACAGGTAGGCACTGCCCGCGATCGCGCCACCCTGAACAGCGCCGGGCTATGTTTTTCTAGTAACCTAAATTGGGCATCCAACACTTTTTGAGCATAATCCATTAAATCCCAAAGAGTTTCTTTATCTTCAACATCTAATGGACGACGCCCAACAAATTCAGCATAGTAACCTTCTCGGTCTTTTTTGAACCAAATTAGTGTATAGCAATATTCTTTAGCTTCTGGAGCATTTACAGGTTTTTGTGAGTGTTCATCGTATTGATTCCATTGAATAATTTCTGGATTACGATCACCTTTATTTTGACGAAATTCAAAATCTTTAATCCTCATAATTCACCTTTAAACTTTTAGAAATTAAGTTGGTATTTTATCATGAATTGATGATCATTTGGATGTTCGTTAAACAAATATTTTAATGTTTCTTTTGGTTCTAACTCTGAAGCTGCTAGCCTACAGTTAACCTTTTGAATCCCACCAATATCACCATAGTCTGCTATACAAATCTTTTCTTTTAGCCTACCACCAAATTGAAAAGCAAATTGAAAGCTAAGGCTAGAATTATTATTTATTTCATATCTTTGTAAAAAACCTAAATATAAAGATGGCTTTATGAAATATTTTTCCCCTTTTTCTCCAGTTGTAAATCCCCAAAGAATCCCACTATTTTTTTCTATTTGAGTCAGCCACATGAATTGAGAATCAATCCAATTATTTTTATTTTTATACCACTTTTCAAAACTGATTTTTTTACCAAAAGCATTCTCTATGCTTTGATACCTTATGTCACTCACTTTTTTTGACATCAATGTTCCTTGTTGTGCCATAATTAAATAGGTGTCATCTACAAAACCTCTGCCATATGTTGATGAAGGCCAAATATTATCTTCTGCTTTATTTTCTAATGAAAATTGTTCTGCTGATGCCTCAAGAATAGACATAGCAAATAATAAAACACTTATTTTTATAATTTTATTTAACATTTTGTTCTCGTTAAACAACACTATAAAAAAATAAATGTTTTTCAATATTTTTTTATTTTAATGAAATTGGAGCAATTGCTCTTGTTAAACTTACTTCTCCTTTTCCATGTAAGGAAGGGTCATAATTTAATATAGTATCAGTTCTTGCTGTATTTAATAACTGATTGGCTATTTTCGTTGGAGTTGCTGTTTTGAATTTAGAACCTAAAATACTAGCATAACTACTAACAATAGGAGCAGCAAAACTAGTTCCACCTACACCTATTTTGTATGATCTAACACCCGTTACTAAAAATCTTTTTTGAAATTCTGGGTCAATTCCAGCCTTGTTTGAATATGAGGCTAAACTAGCTTTATTTGTTATGGTTCCAAAATTAGATAATGCTCCTACATATATAACAGAGTTTGAAGTTACTAAAGATGTATTTAATCCATCTTCTTGATTGGCATAGGTTCCTGAAGTTAAGGCTTCGTCTAAATTAATTCCGTTATTACCTGCAGCCTTCACTACTAAAGCAGTTCCATTTTGAGCATTTGAAATTAAACTTTTTACTAAATTATTACCAAAAGTTTGCCCTTTTTTAATTTGATTCTCGTCTGTATATAAAGCGAAACTGGCATTAATAATATTAATTTTAGATGTATCAATTGGGAGTGACATCATCGTTGTACTACTGTAATCAGCATATCTTAAAGTTGCATTGGGAGCCATTAATCTTGTAACTTTACCAACATGGGAGCCATGTCTAGCATTAACATTATAACTATCTAATTTTGCATAAAATGGATCTGTAGTTGTAAAGAAATCTAGGGTTACAATTTGTGTTCCTTGCCCAGAATATCCTTTATCCCAACCAGCACTTTTAACCTCACCACTCATCCAATCATAATACTTCGGAGTGATTTGAGAATAACTTAAATTTGATAAAGACAAGAGTATACTTGCCCATACTAATTTATTTTTCATATTTAATCTCACTTTAGTGAAACTGGGGCTAATGCTCTTGATAAACTAGCCTCACCTTTTCCATGTAACTTGATATCATAGCCACTTATAGTATCAGTTCTGGCAGTTGTTAATAACTGATTTGTTACTTGTCTTGGAGTTGCTTTTATAAACTTACTTTTAACTATTGCGGCATAACCACTAACAATTGGAGCTGCAAAACTTGTACCAGCTAAACCTGTTTGTTGATCATCAACTCCAACAACTAAGAATTTTTTTTGATAATCATTATCTGTCCCTGGTTTATTAGAATAACCCGCCAAAACTGCTTGATTAGTAGCATCTGTTCCACCATTAGAACTTAAAGCACCAACGAAAATCGTAGTAGGACTCTTTTTAAGTTGTGCATTTAACACATCAGTTTGGGGACCACTTGGTGTATTTTTTGACTCTCCCATATTTAAACTGTCGTTTCCTGCTGCCTTAACAATTATTGCTTTTCCAGATATACCAGCAGCCACAACACCATTATGTAAAGTTGGTAACTTTCCTAAATAATCTGTATTTGGAGAACCATATATGGCATAACTAGCATTAACAATATTTAAATATTTTCCGTGTATAGGTATTGTTGAGTTTGCTTTAGCATTCCAATCTAATCCTATTACTGAAGCATGTGGGGCAATCATTTTAGACTCCATACTTGTCCAAACTCCATGACTCATACTCATATCAGTTCCATTTAAATTTCCATCTAATGGAGAACCACTATATGAATCTATAACTATGATTTGGTTCCCAGTTCCCTTATAACCACTTTTCCAAGCATTGATTACTTCTGGATGCATCCAAGATTTATATGTTCCGTTAACTGCTTTCCAATTAACACCTGTTTCTACTATATCTAAAGTTTGTGCATTTACTGTGAAGCCACAGGATAATAAAACCAATGTAGCAATAATAGTTTTTTTCATTTGGTCCCCTTTAAGTTTATAATTATTGTAATGAAACTGGAGCTAAAGCTCTTGATAAGCTAGCCTCTCCACGACCATGAACATTAATATTGTAATCTTTTATTGTGTCTGTTCTAGCTGTGTTTAACAATTGATTCGCAACTTGTGTTGGATTAGCAGTCTTAAATTTACTATTAACAATAGCGGCATAACTACTTACTATAGGAGCAGCAAAACTAGTTCCTGCCAACCCTGTTTTTGAAGTTTCTACACCAACCATTAAATATTTACTATTAAAGCCAGCATCTGAACTTGCCCTATTAGAATAACTTGTGATAGATGCTTGATTATCAACTTTTCCGTTTCTATCTAAAGCTCCAACGAAAATAACTGCCGGAGCATTTTTAACTCCAAGTGCGAAACCATCTACATTTCCACCTCTAGCAGATACAGTACCTCCCATATCTACACCATCATTACCAGCAGCCTTAGACAATAATACTGTTCCAGCATTGGAAACTCTTTTTACTTCATTTAATACATAACCAAAATTAACATTATCTGGATTTGTGGATGGAGATATATATGTGCCAAAACTTGCATTTATTATATTTAGTTTTCCTGCAAGTGGTTTAATAGGATTGTTAGACCACACACCAAGTTTATTAAACTTAATTGTCATCCCCCAATCTACTTTTCCAATGCTTGCACTTGGGGATACTAATTTTGACTCTAATGCTGTCCAATATCCATGAGAGCCAGATACAGAAGTTAATCCCTCATTTAAATTTCCCATACTAAAACCATTTCTTCCAGCATGATCATCAACAACAAATATTTTTGCACCAGTACCTTTATATTTTGCCACCCAAGCATCATTTACTTCTGTACTCATCCAAGATTTGTAGTTTTTTAAATATGGTGATGTTGTTGTTGTCGCAAATGTTTCATTCATTAATTCACTTGCTTGTGATGCTGACCCAAACAATGAAAATCCTATTAAAGAACTAAGTAATATTTTTTTCATTTTTCCCCTCTTATTTTACTTTTTATATTTAATTCATAATAGGGAAACAAAATATTAAATCAATCTGACAACCCTCTTATCTATTAATTAGCACGACAATCTTTAAAACATTAAAATTACATAATTGACATCAGATAAAAAAGTCTTATACATATATAGGTAATTTTAAAATAACAAAAGGTGTTTTAATGAAGAAAAAAGCAATATTATTAGCTTCCACATTATTATTTGCTGGATTAACAACACAATCTTACGCACAGCAGTTATATGGTGGAGGCAGAACATTAAATAATCAAGCCTGGGAGATCGAAACACAATGTAATCTTGTTACAGAAAAAGA
>JACCDI010170517.1_pt1 | contig 12897 bp, 14 predicted proteins | sample 7442791 | NCBI WGS metagenome assembly JACCDI01 (sample SAMN15323434, study PRJNA562643) | freshwater metagenome | isolation source: river surface water | place: USA:Blue River Watershed | collected 2017-08-15
ATAGCTGTGACATCAAGAAGTGCTTCATCAGCCCCAGCAACCGGATCAGGCAGATCCAAATAATTCATTACCTCTGGACCACCAAATTCAGTTATCTGAATAGCTTTCATTTCTAAACCTTATCCCACCAAACAACAGCAAGTTCTCGTGACGTCGGACTTGGATCTGTTAGCAAGAATTGACGCACATCGTCCATGCGAGAGTGCGGAAGGCAAAGTCTCATTCGTGTGTATTCGGCACGATCATCCTCTCCTTCATCAAGAAGAATTCTGCCTTCGAACTTCTGAATCTGCGCAGAGATGCCAAGTTCCTTCAAAACTTCCATAAAATCTTCAACCGTCGGCGATGACGGGCGATCCAGATTCCAGAAGTGTTTCCAGCCAGCCGATCTCGGAGTCATTGGATGAACAATGGGAAGTTCTATAACAACCCGTAAGCGAGCATGAGATTGAAGCGCATCAATAAATTCTTTGATTTCTCCGACGTTATAGACAACATGGTGACAAGTTACGACATCTGCCATTGGTACTTGATCTGCTATTGCTGGCCAAAATCCCTCAAAAATTTCCGATGTTAATCCGCGGTCTTCTGCATTCGCCGCAAACATACTGAGCATCTCTCGCTGGTGGTCGACGCCAATGAGGTGTGACGCTGGTGGTGCGATGGCAAACGCGGCGATTCCGCCACCGCAGCCAATGTCGAGAACTGTTCCGCCTTCTGGCATGACCTCGCGTGCACGTTGGTGTGAAGGTGAATCCCAGATTTCAACTGGAAGAGCAAAGAGCGCTGCCGGATGAAACCAAGGCGGAACTTCGGCTTGATCGAGAATCTCTTGTGGGATGGCCCAGCTTGCTAAATCAGCTTTCCATTTTTGAACTGCAGTGCTAGTCAACTCTTTGCCCAGAGCTTTCCTTTTCCACCTCAACGCGAATTGCATCCATGTCGACACCTTGAATTTGCTCAATCAACTGCTTGAGTGATGCTTCAGGAAGCGCACCTGCTTCACGATAAAGAAGGATCCCATCACGAAAGGCCATAAGAGTGGGAATTGAAGTAATTCCTGCTGCCGATGCAATCTCGCGTTCTGATTCGGTATCAATCTTTGCAAAGGTAATTTCTGGAAAATCCTCAGAGACCTTGTCATAGATTGGACCGAACATTTTGCAAGGCCCACACCATTCAGCCCAAAAATCTACGAGGACAGTTCCACCCTTATTTATGAGAGCTTCAAATTCTGCACTCTTGACATTGATGCTAGCCATTTACTTTTTACCAAAGAGTCTGCTGAATAAACCAGGCTCTTTGGGATCGTTCTGGTGACCTTGGCAGCGATCTGCCTTACTAATTCCCTTGAGGGCAATCTCGACGTGGTTTCCGCATCCAGACCAAGTTGGTTTTCCACATTTGCGGCAAGTGGTTTTATGACACATATTCTTTCTCCTTTGTGATTGTTGCTGCAGGCGAATTGCTCCAGGTTAGGTACCCGCCATCTAGATTTACTGCATTGAAGCCAAGTTCCTTTAGCAACATCGTTGCTGTATGTCCTCGCTGACCAACTTGGCAATTAACCAGCACATCTTTATTTGTGAGTTCAGTAATCCGTGCTCGGATTTCATCTACTGGCATTGACTTGGCACCTGGAATATTTCCAGCTGCATACTCTGATGCTGTACGTACATCCAAAAGTTGGAATCCGCGGTCGGTGAATTCATCAATCTGTGACCACTGAGCAGTCTCGAGGAGTCCACTCATGATGTTCTCAGAGACATATCCGAGCATATTGATTGCATCTTTTGCGGAACCAAATGGTGGCGCATAGGCAAGTTCAAGATCAGCCAGCTCCGGTGCTGTAATTCCACCACGAATAGCGGTAGCAATGACATCAATTCTCTTATCGACTCCCTCTTTACCAATTCCTTGTGCTCCAAGAATCTCGCCACTTTTTGCATCAAAGATCAACTTCAGCGACATCTGTTGGGCACCTGGGTAATACCCAGCATGTGAGTTTGGATGTGTGTGAATAACTTTGTATTCACGTCCAGATGCCGCAAGTCTCTTTTCATTCCAACCTGTAGCCGCAATCATCAACTCGAAGACTTTAACGATTGCAGTTCCAATAGTTTTGACTGGTCGAGTTGAGCGGCCAGCAATATGGTCTGCAACTACTCGGCCATGGCGATTGGCAAGATTTGCAAGCGGCACAAGTGTTGAGCTTCCGTCGATTGCATCAGTTTTCTCTGCGACATCTCCAACAGCATAAATGTCCAGGTTGCTAGTGCGGTTGAAATCATCGACTTGGATTCCGCCACGTGAGCCGATGGTCAGACCTGCTTCTTTAGCTAGCTTGATATCTGGTCTTACTCCGATTGCCAAGATGATCATCTCTGCAGAGATTTCAGTTCCATCAGAAAGCCTTACTTCTTTCTCGGAAATTTCTGATGCAGATACGCCAAGGTGCAGAGTCACTCCATTGCGCTTCATCTCAGCCGCAACCAGTGTCGCCATCTCTGGATCAAGCGGAGCAAGTAATTGAGGCGAGGCCTCCACAACCGTAGTGGCGATTCCCTTGTGGGTTAGATTCTCTGCAATTTCGACGCCAATGAATCCCCCGCCAATAACAACTGCGCTTTGAGGCTTTTCCAATACGCGATTAAATATCTTTTCAACATCTTCAACTGTGCGCAGAGTCATCGCACGCTCAATTCCAGGAATTGGAGGAACAACCGGTGAAGCTCCTGGACTGAGGACTAACTTGTCATAACTGATTTGATACTTCTCACCCGATAGTTCATTGATGACTTCAACACTTTTACCAACAGGATCGATTGCGAGAACTTCTGATGCGATTCGCACATCTAAACGGAAGCGAGCGTGCAAACTGGCCGGAGTCTGGAGAAGTAACGCCTCCTCTTCCTCAATGACGCCACCTACGTAATATGGAAGTCCGCAGTTGGCATAGGAAACATGGCCACTTTTCTCAATGACAATGATTTCAGCATCGGCATCAAGTCTGCGCATTCTTGTTGCCGTGGACATGCCACCAGCAACTCCGCCAATAATTACAATTTTCATTAGTTAGTCACGACGGGTAGACCCGCACCTTGCCAATCTAAAATACCGTTCTTCAGATTGAATAAGTTAGTAAATCCCGCATCTTGTAACTTTTTAATCGCATTTACAGATCTGCGGCCACTTTGGCAGTAGACCGCATACTTTGCATCCTTATCGAGGCTTTTAATATCGCCATCAAATGTCATTCCTTCGACATCGATATTGATTGCATTTGCAATATGTCCTGCCGCATATTCGCCGCCGGTGCGTACATCCAGCACGACTACCCCTGGCTCAGATGCCTTTGCCTGGAACTCCTGCGCGCCCAGATTTGTGGAATCGCTAGACCCACACCCAGTTAAGAACAAGGCGGATGCTGCTAGAACTGCCATTACTTTTTTCACGTTTCCCCTTATGCCAAACTTAGAAATAGTTTTTGAAGCTGAGCTGTAACTTGCTCTGAATTATTCTTATCCTCGACGAGGCATTCTTTGAGACTTGAAGAGATGAGTGTGAAGGCAGCTGTGTTGACGGCCTTAGAAACCGCGGACATCTGAGTCACAATTTCTTCACAATTTCTGCCTTCTTCAAGCATTCTCGCCACCGCTCCAAGTTGTCCCTGAGCCCTCTTAATCCTTTTAGAGATTGCAATAATCTGTTCTTCGTCGCTTAGAACATGAGCCACTTTCTTGCTGCTCATTGTTTAGGCACACTGACAGATCTGGTCTTGCGGGACCCCAGCTAGAGCTTCATCAATATGTTCGCCACAACCTGACCATGTGTTCTTCTTGCATGTATTACAAATGACGCGTGAGCACATAACTTTCTCCCTTTGATTGAGCTTATAGAGAGAATTTAGCATACCCCTAGGGGTATATGTCAACTACCGTCTAAAAGTACTTTCTGAAGGGTTTTGTGATTCTCCCCCAGTACTTTGAAGCTTGTTTTGTCGGTGAAACCTTGAGGACTTTGTCCTTGGCAGGCTCATCTGGGGTAATTACATCCGTCAGCGCAGGAGAATTGTGGTCAAGGGAATCAGCAATGATTCCTATGTTGGCAACGATTGAGAGTCCACGAACAATCTGCTCTTGATCTACATCTTTGCCATCTTCTATCAGCGTTTCGGCGAGAGCAGATCCGGCCTCTCGAACATCATCAGTTGGAGTCGGCCCGAAATCAGAAATGTCATCGGGAAGATCGATATGAGATGAAATCGCATAACTTGCAGCAGAGAGTGCAACAGCAATCTGCTTCTTGGTTGAATCGGCTATTCCGCCTTCAACTGCGGAATCAAAGAGAGTGCGGGCGATTGTCCGAACCTGTACCAAGGTATGTTCGGCTGCAATGCCTTCAATATAAATTTCTTCTGCTTCATCTTTCTCAGCAGTTGGAAACCATCGCGCATGGCTACGAGCTTCCACCGATTGGGCTCGGATTGCCGGAACTTCCTCAACGAGGAGTCTGGCACGAGCAAGCCAGCTACCTGCATCCTTCTTTGTATACCCAGCTGCAACACCCTCCGACATTTCGGCAAGAAGCGCAGCAGCCTTGGTACTGACATTCTTAATTTGAATTCTCGCTCGTCCCACTGGTGTGTTTGGGTGTGAGAAATATGAGAAGCAGATTGCGACCACAGCACCAATAAGAGTGGATCCCAATCTATGTAGTGCAGTGCTCTCAGAGATTCCGGGGCCAATAACAATCAGCGCCGTTACAGGAACGTTGACTGACGCAACTTCACCAAGATGCAGAGCACGCGCAACTACTGCACAAAGAATGATTGTCGTGGCCACCGCTAGGAAGCCGAAGTTAAAGAGTGTGACCGTTAAAAGAGCAATACCAGCGCCAATTGCTGTACCGACAAGCTGACCAAATCCTTCACGCATCGATTTATGTAGAGAGATACGGATGCTTAAGGTGGAAACTATTGCGGCGACAACTCCACCGTCTTCAATGAGTAGATCACCTAAGAACCAGGCGACACCGCCTGCGATACCCGCCACGATAATCTGGCGAACCCAATTCTTACGGTTCTTAAATAGGTTGATAAATTTCTTAAACATTAAGTGCGAGTTTACGCTACTTGTTCCAGGCGAGAACTCTCTTCTCAATCGTTGCCAGGATTAAATCCGATATCTTGCCCAGAATTGCGAGAGCGAGGATGGAGAAAATTACGATATCTGTGCGCGCCGAGCTCTGACTGTCGATCAGTAAGAATCCGAGGCCTTTCGCACTTGCAATCAACTCTGCAGCAACGAGGAAGAGCCAGCTCTGTGCGAGTCCAAGTCGAAGTCCTGAGAAAATTTGAGGCGCTGCAGCGGGTAGATATATACCTTTAATAATCGCCCAGCGTTTCAATCCATATGCACGTCCTACTTCGACAAGATGTCGATCAACATTTTTGATTCCTGAAACAACGGTTGTGAATACAGGGAAGAAAGCTCCGATTGCAATGAGAGTTAACTTGGGTCCTTCACCAATTCCCAGCCAGATAATAAGAAGTGGTACCCAGGCAAGTGATGGCACAGCGCGGATTGCTTGAAGAAGTGGAGTCACCAATCTATTTACAGTCTTGTTGAGACCTGCAGCAGAACCAAGAATGAGTGCAACCAAAGTTCCCAATAGATACCCAAGCGCAACGCGTTGCAAACTGGCGCTGATATTCCACCAAAGTTGATCTCTGCTATCGAGCTCTGAGATGACTTTAAATACAGAGGAAGGCTTAGGTAATTCACTCTCGGCGAATGAGCCGTTGCTGCTGAAGTAAATCCAGGCAGCAAAGAGCAATACTGGAAGTATTAGCCCTAGTAGAAAATTCCCAAGCTTCCTCTGCATTATTTGAAGCCTTACTTCTTTAGCGCTCGTAGGGCAAACGATGTGTCGTAGAGACTTGCCAGAGCAGAATCTGCATCAGCTTGTGACTTTACTTGCGCATCGCTTACGAGTGTTGACTTGATTGCCTTCAAGACACCCGACTGTAATGAACCAGGTACCAGTGGCACATTCACCTTTGTTCGGTTGACCAGTACGTTCTTTGCAACATCTAGATCAATCTTTGCAGAAGTAGCCAGAATCTGGGCTGCCTTATCAGGGTTGGCCAAGATCCATGTACGGGCCTTTTGATAGTTCTTCAAGACTGCAATGGTGATGTCGCGATTACTCTTTAGGAAATCTTCTCTCGCACTGATGATTCCCCAGGTGTTAAGTGCCTTGTTCTCGTAAATGATCTTGCTGCCATCAATCTTTACAGTCTGAGATGTAATTGGATCTAGGCCTGACCACACATCAACATCTCCACGAAGAAGTGCCGCTTTTCCATCGGCGTGAGCCAGATTCACAATCGTTACATCCTTAAATGGATCTAAGCCACGCTTATCCAAAACTTGAAGTAGGAAGAAGTAAGGATCAGTTCCCTTTTGTGCAGCGATCTTCTTGCCCTTTAACTGACCAGCTGAAATTGATGAGCCCTTCTTCACGACGAGTGCGGCCCAGTTTGGCTGGCTAAATACTGCAATTGACTTAATTCCAACGCCATTTGCTCGAGCGACATATGCAGCAACGCCTGCAGAGGAACCAAGCTGAATCGCATTTGCATTTAAGTTTTGAATTGCAGCTGCAGAGCCAGCTGAGTAAACCCAGTTAACCTTTGTATCTAACTTCTTAAGGTCAGTCTCAAGCCAGCCCTGATCCTTAATAACCAAGCTCAGCGGATTCCAATTTGCGTAGTCGAGATTGAGGGTGCGTTCCGCTGCCTGCGCGGGAACAGCAGAAACTCCAAGAGCAAGAAGTGCTCCTACGATTGTCGAGATGATTGCCTTCTTCTTCATTGTTAAGCCTTTCAAAGTTAATTTAGCGATGTAATAAAATAGTTTTAAGCGTGGATTCCAAATATGGAATAGAGCTCTGTGCGAACTGATGTCACGGATGCATCTTTGCGATCACGTGGATGTGGAAGATTTAATTCAAATGTGCGCTTAACTCCTTGACCACGCTCACCTAGAACAACGATTCGATCTGCGAGATAGAGAGCCTCATCAATATCGTGAGTAACTAGAACAATTGTTACTCCCGTTGTCGCAACTAATTGCGATAAGAGGTCCTGCATCTGCAGCCTTGTCAATGCATCAAGTGCTGCAAGTGGCTCATCAAGCAGAAGTACCTTTGGCTCTGAGATTAGCGCTCTTGACAGAGCAGCACGTTGTGCCATTCCACCAGAGACTTGTCGAGGCAGACATGCCGCGAATTCTCCGAGCCCAACTTCTGCAAGAAGTTGGAGCGCCTTTCCGTTGTCCTTACGCCCTCTTAGACCAAGCTCAACATTCTGAAGAATGGTGCGCCATGGAAGGAGCCGAGGCTCTTGAAATACGATCGAACATCGATCATCGAGGCCAACAATTTTTCGCTCGTCAATTCTGACTTCACCCTGTGTTGGCTCTTCAAGGCCAGCTATAAGTCGAAGAAGTGTCGACTTGCCGCAGCCGCTTGGGCCAAGGAGGGCAACAATCTCTCCTGATTTAATCTCAAGATTTACATCTTTAATGACCGAGAGATCTTTTCCCCTACGAGAAAAATTCTTCGAAAGATTTCTTAATGAAACGTTTGCAGCTTCAGTCTTATGTATGACTGATGATGCCTGTGCAGTACTCATATTTCCCCCTCATCGTTACTAGCATTAGCACCGTTGTGGTTATCGGTTGCTGCGACTTCACTGAGCTAGTTCTCTCAGTCGCTCTTGATGTGTGGCAAAAATTAGCGTTTAATACTCACAATTGCAAATTAAGGCAACACTGTTGTTGCGAAAAGATTGCAAAAACAAATAGCGCGCAACACTAAATTTTTGAACGGGAGAAGTTCTATGTCTGAACGTCAATGGGGCTTCAAGACCCGCTCGCTACACGCAGGTTCATCACCAGATCCGCAGACTGGTGCTCGTGCTGTCCCGATTTATCAGACCTCAGCCTTCGTATTTGAAAATACAGAAGATGCCGGAAATCTCTTTGCTCTCCAGAAGTACGGCAATATCTATAGCCGAATTGGTAATCCAACCGTTGCAGCATTTGAAGAGAAAATTGCGAGCCTTGAAGGCGGAATAGGTGCGGTTGCAACTGCATCTGGAATGTCTGCACAGTTCTTGGTTTTCGCTGCTCTCCTAGAAGCAGGCGACCATGTTGTTTCAACATCTGCACTCTACGGTGGAACAGTTACTCAACTCGATGTAACTCTTCGTCGCTTCGGTGTAAATACAGATTTCGTTGCTAGCGATAAGCCTGAAGATTTCGCAGCAAAGATTAATGAGAAGACTAAGTTTATTTACGCTGAGATGGTTTCCAATCCAGCTTCTATGGTTGCTGATATTGAAGGCCTTGCGAAGATTGCCCATGATGCAGGACTTCCGCTCGTCATCGATTCAACATGCGCAACTCCCTATCTTGCTCGTCCAATCGAGTATGGCGCAGACATTGTGATTCACTCTGCCACTAAATTCCTCGGTGGACATGGCACAACTCTCGGCGGAGTAATTGTCGATGCAGGTAAATTCAATTGGGGCAATGGAAAATTCCCATCGATGGTTGCACCAGTAGCTTCATATGGTGGAGTCTCGTGGTGGGAGAACTTCGGCGAGTACGGCTTTCTCACCAAAATTCGTTCGGAGCAGCTAAGAGATATCGGTCCCGTTCTTGCGCCTCACTCAGCATTCCTTCTTATTCAAGGTGTTGAAACGCTTTCGCAGCGCATGGCTGATCATGTTAAGAATGCAAAGGCTGTTGCTGAATACCTTGAATCAGATTCCCGCGTTGAATGGGTTAAGTACTCAGGCCTTAAGAGCCACCCTCACTTTGCTCGCGCACAAAAGTACCTTCCAGAAGGTCCTGGAGCTGTCTTCTCATTCGGAGTAAAGGGAGGCGATGGAATTTCAGGTCGCGAGGCTGGTGAGAAATTTATTAACTCTGTAAAACTTGCAAGCCACTTGGCAAATATTGGTGACGTTCGTACCCTTGTTATTCATCCAGCGAGCACTACCCATCGCCAGTTAACTGATGAACAATTGATTGAAGCAGGCGTGCCTCAAGATCTCATCCGCATCAGCGTTGGAATTGAAGACGTTGAAGATATCTTGTGGGATCTCGACCAAGCTCTGACTATCGCAACAGGTCGTGGCCGCTAATGACTTGGACTGAACCATCAGCACGCCAACGCTTAGAGATTATGAAGAGCGCCAAGACAGTTGCAATTGTTGGCGCATCCGACAATGCAGCTCGCGCTAGCTACTTCGTTTCAACATATTTAATGTCCAGCTCGCACTTCAAATTGTTCTTCGTGAACCCTCGTCTTGAAACGCTACTTGGGCAGCCTGTATACAAATCTCTTGCTGATATTCCAGAACACGTCGATATCGTCGATGTCTTTAGAAAACCAGCAGATTGCATGGGAATTCTCGATGAGGCAATCGCAATAAAGGCAGGAACTCTTTGGCTTCAGCTCGGTATTTCTGTTCCGGAAGTAGCTGAAAAAGGTATTGCAGCGGGAATAAATGTGGTCATGAACCGCTGCTTAAAGATTGAGCATGCCCGTTTTCACGGTGGACTTCATCTCGCTGGATTCAATACTGGCGTGATTTCTTCACAAAGAAATGCCAAAAAAGGCGAGAACTAAACTACTTAGGGATTCGCAAACCTTGCATGCCACCGTCTACAGCTAATGATGTTCCCGTTGTTGAACCTTGCAATGGGCTTGCTAAGTAACACAGTGCGCGAGCTACTTCCTCTGCACTAACAAGTCGACCAAGTGGTTGACGCGCTTCAAGTGCCTTCTTTTCAGCAGCAGGATCGGCAGCTTGTGCCAATAGCCTCTGAACCCACGGAGTATCTGCAGTTCCCGGATTTACACAGTTAACTCGGACGCCATCAACAATATGGTCATTTGTCATCGCCATCGTTAGAGATAGAACAGCGCCTTTGCTTGCGCTATAGAGAGCACGCTTCGGAATACCTGCTGTCGCTGCAACAGAGCAGACATTGGTTACCGATGCGCTCTTGCTCTTGCGCAACAATGGAAGGGCTTCGCGCACGGTGCGGACAATGCCTACAACGTTTACATTCATCACTTTGTGCCACTCTTCAGATGGATTGGATTCAACTGTTCCAACTGCACTGATAGCTGCACTGTTAATAAGAATATCTAGTGACGAAATCTTCGAGAATGCCGCTGCAACAGATGCATCATCACCGACATCACACTGAAGCCAAGTTCCGTGCTCTGCAATTCCGCCTTCGGCGATATCAAGCCCATAAACGGTTGCTCCACCATCGGCAAGTATCTTGAGAGTTGCTAAACCAATTCCTGAACCAGCGCCGGTAACAGCTGCAGTTAAACCTTTGAATTCAGTCGTCATGCGTTAATCCACTCTTTTCCTGTTGGGAATGTGAAGTCTGCAATTGTTTGCGCAAACATTTCTCCGCCTGCACCTGGTTCGGTTGGTGGCATGTAATGCGCATTCTGAATATTTGTAGGAACCACAAAGTGCTCATGAAGGTGATCCACGAATTCAACAACGCGATCAGGGTGGTGACCAGATACAGCTACCGCATCAAACATTGCGAGGTGCTGAACTAGCTCGCAGAGTCCGACGCCACCCGCGTGTGGACAGACAGGAACGCCGAACTTTGCAGCCATCAAAATATTTGCAATGTTCTCGTTAACGCCCGCAACACGTGTGGCATCAATCTGCATGAATGAGAATGACTTCGCTTGCAGCATCTGCTTGAAGAGAATGCGGTTCATTCCGTGTTCTCCTGTGGCAACGCGAATAGGTGCAATCGCCTTTGCAATAGCTGCGTGGCCAATTACATCATCCGGATTTGTTGGTTCTTCCACCCAGTGAAGATTTACATCTCCGATGCCCTTAATCCACTCGATTGCCTGATTAACATCCCAAACCTGGTTTGCATCGATAGAAATTTTGATATCTGGACCAACTGCTTCGCGAGCCAATTTAAGTCGGCGCTTGTCGTCTTCAAGAGATCCACCGCATTTAAGTTTGATCAATTTGTATCCTGCTGCAACAGCTTCCTTTGCAAGACGGACCATCTTCTCGTCTGTATATCCAAGCCACCCTGGTGTAGTTGTATATGCAGGAAGTCCTTCTGCGCGAAGCTTCGCTTCATTTGCAGCGCGGTGAGGAACGGCTTTCTTCAACATCTCGAGCGCTTCTTCAGGAGTGAGAGCATCTGTGATGTAACGGAAATCTACGAGTTCAACGATTTCTTCTGGTGACATATCGGAAAGGAATTTCCAAAGAGGCTTCTTCGCATTTTTAGTAACTAAATCCCATGCGGCAGTAATAACTGCACCGGCTGCCATCTGTGTAACGCCTTTTTCAGGTCCTAACCAACGAATCTGAGAATCACGAACAAGGCTCCGTGCGAATTCGCCCATGCTCTTTGCAAGATCGTCGACGTCCCGACCAACTGCATATGGTGCAAGTTGTTCGATTGTTTGACATTGCAAATCATTTCCGCGACCACAAGTAAATACAAAACCATGTCCTTGAAGTTTAGGATCATCTGTTTCAAGAATTACAAGTGCCGCTGAATAATCTGGTTCCTTATTCATCGCATCTGATCCATCTAACCCACGTGAAGTTGGGAAGCGGACATCGACAGTTCTGAAGCCAGTAATCTTTGGCATTGTCATCCTTTATATAAATAAATTAATGAAAATTGACTATTCGTTTGGACTGAAAAATCATATATGATGATTTTATGGCGCGATACAGCGAAAAAGTTAAGTTAAAAAGGTCAGAGCTAGAAGTCACCCGCTTGAGTTTAGGAACTGCCCCACTTGGTGGTCTCTTTGCATCTGTTAGCGATAAAGATGGAGATGAACTGCTCAATAGCGCCCTTGATCTCGGAATTAACTACTTCGATACCGCTCCACAATATGGACACGGCGTTGCCGAAGTCCGCCTAGGCCGAGCCCTGCAGAATGCAAAGGTTCCATTTGTCGTGGAGACAAAGGTCGGCAGAGTTTTAAAGCGCGTAGAAGGAGTTGAGCCAGAGAAGTGGTTCCCTGACGCACCTCGCGACATCGTGCCAATTTATGATTATTCAAAAGCCGGAATTAGGCAATCTTTTGAAGAGAGCCTTGAACGTTTAGGCCTTCCACATATCGATATTGTTCTAATGCATGATGCAGAGGATTACATCCCAGATGCAATTAACAATGCTTTTCCAGTATTAGCTGATTTGCGTAGCCAAGGGCTCATTAAAGCTATTGGCCTTGGAATGAATTATGTTGAACCTGCTCTTGAAATCATGAAGAACACTGATTTGGATATTGCACTTATCGCTGGTCGTTACACGCTCTTGGATCAAATTGCTCAGGAAGAACTCTTCCCTTATGCGCTTGCAAATAATATTGATATCTCCATGGGTGGAGTTCTTAACTCTGGTGTTTTAGCAAACCCTGCTCCAGGTGCCACTTACAACTATCTTCCTGCATCTGATGAAATGATTGCGCGAGCTAAGAAGATTTGTGATTTCCTTAAAGAGAGAAGTGTTCCACTCATTGCAGCAGCAGTTCAATTCCCAATGCGTCACCCTGCTGTAACTTCGATTGTTACCGGTCCAAGAAATGTAAGCGAGTTACAAACATATGTAGATGGTTTTGATTTCCCAATTCCCGAAAGTGTCTGGATCGACCTTGAGAATTCTGGCTTGGTCGAAAGATTGAAGGGCTGAAAATGAAGCGAATTGGCCAAGTCATCGGAATTAAACCTGATGAGATAGAAGAGTACGAACGCATTCACGCCGATGCATGGCCTTCAATTCTTGCGATGATCAAGAA
>JACCDI011736449.1_pt1 | contig 12897 bp, 9 predicted proteins | sample 7442791 | NCBI WGS metagenome assembly JACCDI01 (sample SAMN15323434, study PRJNA562643) | freshwater metagenome | isolation source: river surface water | place: USA:Blue River Watershed | collected 2017-08-15
TCGGCAGCTGCTGCCTTCTGTGCTACAAGTGATGCAGCGTAGTTTCCACCGCACTTAGCTTCGCCGGTTCCGCCAGGTGCTGCGCGAACATATTCGGTTGAAATCCAAACAGTTACAGCCTTTGATGGATTGAAATATGCACCTGCTGGAGTTGCAATCAACAAATAGCGAGCTTTATTTGTCGGGCGCACGCCAAGACCAACTTCGGTCGCGATCATGAATGGCCTTATGTAGAGCGATTCGCCAACTTTATTTGGTACCCAACCAATATCTTGTTTAACCAGCGCCTCTACCGTTTCAATAAAAGTTTCCACGGGAAGTTCAGGAAGCGCTAATCGTTTTGCACTTCGATTAAAACGCTTCGCATTCTCTTCTGGTCTAAATAGCGCAACTGATCCATCTGGTTGGCGATAGGCCTTCATTCCTTCAAAGATCTCTTGACCATAATGAAAAACTGCAGTCGCTGGATCCAAAGTAATTGGTCCATACGGAATCAATTCGGGAACTGCCCAACCACTCTGCTCATCCCAATCACAGATAACCATGTGGTCGGTGTAGTACTTACCGAATCCACCTTCGGCAACTTTGGCATCGCGTTCCGCTGCTGGAAGCGCTTTCGGATTTAGATTTACTTTTATAGTCATGAGAGCGCCTTTACTAACGCATCGCCGATTTCAGAGGTTGAACGTTTCTTATCCCCACGCGCTAGTAAATCAGCTGCAACCGCAGCTTCAACTTCACGCGCAGCGGCAGGTAGACCTAAGTGATCTAGCATCATCGCAACTGACATGATGGTTGCAGTTGGATCTGCCAATTGCTTACCCGCAATATCAGGTGCAGATCCGTGTACAGGTTCGAACATTGATGGGAATTTTCCGGTTGGATTGATATTTCCAGATGCTGCCAAACCAATACCACCACAAATTGCCGCAGCGATGTCAGTCAAGATATCTCCGAAGAGATTATCGGTAACAACCACATCAAATCTCTCTGGATTGGTAACAAAGAACATTGATGCTGCATCCACATGTAAATAATCTGTCGCTACATTTGGAAATTCTTTAGCTACCTCTTCGAAAGTCCGAGTCCAAAGTCCGCCTGCTCTAGTCAAAACATTGTTCTTATGGACCAAAGTTAATTTTTTACGCGGTCTAGCGGCTGCTCTTGCGAAGGCATCACGTATTACTCGCTCTGCGCCGCGACGAGTATTGAGTGATTCTTCGGTCGCAATTTCGGCATCAGTTCCGTAAGCCAAAGATCCGCCAGCGCCAACATAAGGACCTTCAGTCCCTTCACGAACCACCACAAAATCAATCTCTTTATCGGTAGCAAGCGGGCCCTTCACGCCTTTATGTAACTTTGCAGGCCGTAAGTTGATGTAATGATCGAAGGCAAAGCGAAGTTTCAAAAGCAATCCGCGTTCGAGTACTCCGCTTGGAACAGATGGGTCTCCGACTGCGCCAAGTAAAATCACATCAGACTTTGCAATCTCTGTCATTACAGAATCAGGAAGAACTTCGCCGGTGCGATGCCAATAGCCTGCGCCAAGATCGTAGCTAGTCTTATCAAAAGTAACGCCGTGCTTTGCACCGACAACATCTAGAACCTTTAGACCTTCGGCAACTACCTCTGGACCAATACCGTCACCAGCGATTACAGCAAGATTGATTCTCTTTGACATCATTTCTCCAAATTCACGGTTCGGGCTAGATCTGCATCGGTACTTTTTTTAACTTCTTCCAGAATATTCTCTGAAACAAAATCATCAACTGTTAGCGCCATTAAAGCCATTCCGCCAATTTCGCGACGCGATACCTGCATGCCTGCGATATTGACTCCGGCTTTGCCAAGCGCGCTACCCATGCTTCCAATTACGCCAGGCTTATCCATATAACGTAAGAAGATCATGTGTTTTCCGGGCGAAAGATCAAGTCCAAATCCATCAATAGAGACGATCTTTTCAACTTTGCGAATTCCGACCAGGGTTCCTTCAACTACAAAACTCTTGCCATCGCTCATGCCAACTTTAAGTTGGATCGAACTACGGAATTGTTCACAATTTGGATCGTTCTTAACCGATGCAACCATTCCCCGATCTTCGGCAAGTTTTGGCGCATTTACATAGGTAACATCATCTTCAACTGTTGATTCGATGGCACCTTTCAAAGCCGAGATAGCTAAAACTGATGCATCATAGGAAGCAATCTCACCAAGCACATTTACCTCCATGCTTGCTGGTAAGCCACCTGCATAAGCAGTTGCTATCTCTGCCATCTTCTCAACCAATGGCAAAGATGGTCGAATCTCTTCATGTACTGCGCCTCCTTTTACATTAACTGCATCTGGAACTAAATCCCCCGCCAACGCTTTGCGAACTGAGATCGCAACTGCGATACCGGCTCGCTCTTGGGCCTCATCAGTTGATGCACCTAGGTGCGGTGTTGCCACAACTTGATCAAGCGAAAATAGTGGAGAGTCCGTGCACGGTTCGGTTGCGAATACATCTAATCCAGCACCGGCTACTCGCCCTTCTTTGATCGCATTAAATAGTGCGGCTTCATCAAGTACGCCACCACGAGCGGCGTTAATGATTCGAACCGTTGGCTTTACCTTCTTTAAAGCATCCTCGCCAATTAGATTTATGGTCTCTTTGGTCTTTGGAAGATGAATGGTTATGAAATCAGATTTTCTAAGTAGTTCATCTAGAGTCACCAATTGCACACCAAGTTGCGCGGCACGTGCAGGTTGTAGATATGGATCGTATGCAATCACATTCATACCAAATGCCTGCATGCGGTGAGCAACTAGCTGACCAATCTTTCCAAAACCAACTACGCCCAAAGTCTTTTCAAAGACCTCTGCGCCAGTAAATTTAGATCGCGCCCATTTTCCACTTTTTAGCGCCGCATTTGCAGGAGAGATATACCTAGCGCTTGCAAGCAGTAACCCAATTGCAAGCTCTGCCGCCGAGACGATATTTGATGTTGGTGCATTAACAACCATGACACCAGCATCTGTCGCAGCTGGAACATCGACATTGTCTAGACCAACTCCGGCACGAGCAATGACTCTTAAACCTTTGGCAGAGTTAATCGCTTCCGCATCCATCTTGGTTGCAGAGCGGATCAAAACTGCATCAACTCCAGAACTCAAAGCCGGGATTAATGCAGCACGATCTGCGCCATCGACATGGCGAATCTCAAAGTCTGGCCCAAGCGCTTCGACTGTTGCTGGGCTTAACTCCTCTGCAATTAGAACTACCGGTTTGGTCATTTTTCGCTTTTTATATAGAGGCTCGGTTAGCGCGCAGCTTTTCCTTCTTGGTAATCGTCCTTGTTGGATGATTTGATCCAAGAGAACATCTTGCGAAGTTCGCGGCCAGTAACTTCAATTGGATGCGCTTCGCCTTTTGCGCGAAGTGCTTTGAATTCTGGAGCGCCAGCTTCTTGATCATCAATGAATCGCTTCGCAAATGCGCCAGATTGGATATCTGCCAAAACTTCCTTCATGTGTTGCTTCACTGTAGGGTCGATTACACGTGGGCCAGAGACATAATCTCCATATTCAGCAGTATCTGATACTGACCAACGCTGCTTTGCGATTCCGCCCTCGTACATCAAGTCAACAATCAACTTCAACTCATGTAAACATTCAAAGTAGGCAACTTCTGGTTGGTATCCAGCTTCAACTAGAGTTTCAAAACCATACATAACTAGTTGTGAAGCTCCACCGCAAAGTACTGATTGCTCACCAAATAAATCGGTCTCAGTCTCTTCAGTGAAGGTGGTCAAAATTCCGCCAGCTCTAAGTCCACCAATCGCCTTTGCATATGAGAGCGTCAATGGCCAAGCGTTTTGTGTTGCATCCTGTTCGACTGCAACGATTACAGGAACGCCACGACCTGCTGCATATTCACGGCGAACTAAATGTCCTGGGCCTTTTGGAGCAACCATGCAGACATCAACATTTGCCGGTGGCTTGATGTAACCAAAGCGAATATTGAAACCATGTCCGAAGAACAACGCATCTCCATCTTTTAAGTTCGGCAGGATGGATTCGTTGTAGATGTGACGCTGTAGATGATCTGGTGCCAAAATCATGATCACGGTTGCTTCTTTTACTGCATCTGCAACTGAGGTGACCTTCAAACCCTCTGCTTCCGCCTTTGCGCGAGATGCAGAACCTTCCTTAAGTCCAACACGGACATCTACTCCGCTATCGCGCAGATTGAGCGCGTGTGCGTGTCCTTGTGACCCATAACCAATGATTGCGACTTTGCGACCTTGGATGATTGATAGATCTGCATCTTCTTCGTGATACATCGTTGCCATTGGTTTCCTCTTCCTTGATATTTCTGGTTTCTTAGTAATTATTTAGTTTTGGTAGTCAACTGGTCGGTCAATTGAGATTGCTTGGATATCTAATGTTTGATCGGCAAGCGCTTGCGAACCATGAGCCAGCGCAACTACGCCAGACTGTACGAATTCGATGATTCCAAATTGCTTCAAGGAATCCAGCAACTCTTCATTTAACTGGACAGTATTGGTGGATTCCACGATAACTGCGCCCTCTGAATTATCGACGATTTTCGCACCGAATTTGCTGAGCACGGACTCGATACGAGGATTCTCTTTTACCTTAACCAGAATCAGCTCTTCTTGAGTTGATTTGGTTGGTTTGATCTCAGATACGTGAATGACGTTGATCAACTTATCTAGTTGGCGGATAACTTGTTCAAGTGCGTGGCCCTCTACATTTACGACGATGGTCATGCGAGAGATTGTTGGATCTTCTGTTGGACCTACCGCCAATGAATCGATGTTGAAGGCGCGACGGGCAAATAAAGATGCCACACGTGCTAGAACACCAGATGAGTTATCAACTAATACTGCGAGTGTGTGTTTTGCCATTTATAACTCCTGTGAATCCCAATCTGGCGCGGTCTCACGAGCAATCATGATGTCGTCATTTGAAGTACCTGCAGCAACCATTGGCCAGACCATTGAATCACGATTTACTCGGAAGTCGATCACGACTGGTTGATCATTGATCTCCATAGCTTGATTGATGGTGGCATCAACCTCTTCAGCGGTTTCGCAACGAAGCCCAACGCAACCCATAGCTTCTGATAGTTTTACAAAGTCAGGAACGAGCTTGGAATTTAAATCGGTATTTGAATATCTTCCTTTATAGAAGAGGGTCTGCCACTGACGGACCATTCCAAGTGATTCGTTGTTGATGATTGCAACTTTGATTGGAATATTATTCAAAGCACAGGTAACAAGTTCTTGATTTGTCATCTGGAAGCAACCATCGCCATCGATCGCCCATACCGTGGTATCAGGTGCTGCAACTTTTGCACCCATCGCTGCAGGTACTGCGTATCCCATAGTTCCTGCGCCACCAGAATTTAACCAAGTTCTCGGCTTCTCATACTTGATAAATTGCGAAGCCCACATCTGATGTTGTCCTACGCCTGCTGCATAAATTGAATCTGGTCCGGAAATCTGACCGATACGTTCGATGACATATTGTGGAGATAGAGATCCATCCGCTGGTTTGTCGTATCCGACTGGATATGTAGCTTTTAATTTATCAAGTGCGCTCCACCAAGCAGCCAGATCTGGTTTGCCTAATTTCTTTACGGCTGGGATTAGCGCCTTGATAACTGCCTTTAAATCACCATTAATTGGGACATCAACGCTGCGATTCTTACCCAATTCCGCAGGGTCGATATCAACATGAATCACGCGAGCTTTAGGTGCAAAGCTGGAAAGTTTTCCAGTTACGCGATCATCAAAGCGAGCGCCTAATGTAATTAATAGATCTGATTTTTGTAGCGCCGTAACTGCAGAGACTGAACCATGCATTCCAGGCATACCTAAATGTTGACGATGTGAATCTGGGAATGCACCAAGCGCCATCAAAGTGGTTACAACTGGAGCACCAGTTGCTTCTGCTAATTCATACAACTCTTTGGATGCATTGGATTTGATGATTCCGCCACCGACGTACAAGACTGGTTTCTTCGATTCTAAAATCAACTTTGCGGCATCTGCGATTGATTGCGCATCAGGTTCGCCTGGAATTCGATATCCCGCCAACTTGATCTCTTTTGGCCAGTTAAATTCAGTCATTGCCTGCAGCGCATCTTTGGCAATATCAACGAGTACCGGACCAGGACGTCCGGTGGTCGCAATATGAAATGCCTGTGCAACTGCATTTGCGATCTCGCTTGGATCAGTAACTAGGAAATTATGTTTGGCAAATGGCATGGTGATTCCGCGAATATCGGCTTCTTGAAACGCATCGGTGCCAATCGCAGGTCCTGGAACTTGTCCGGTAATTGCAACCACTGGCACTGAATCCATTGCAGCATCTGCAAGTGGTGTTACAAGATTGGTTGCACCTGGTCCGCTAGTTGCAATGCAGACACCTGCGCGGCCAGTTACTTGGGCATACCCTTCGGCGGCATGACCTGCACCTTGTTCGTGGCGCACCAAAATATGGCGGATCTTTGAATCGTAGATTGGATCGTAAGCTGGCAAGATTGCGCCGCCTGGAAGACCAAACATCACTTCAACGCCTGCAGCCTCTAAGGACTTGACTAGCGAACTAGCTCCCGTAATTTTCTCGCTCATCTTCCTGCTTACTCCTTTCTCTCTTCTCTACTCTCAACTTCTCTGTTTTTCTGTTCTTCTGTTCTTTTAATTAACTCTGTTAAATTAAAAAACCCTCTGACTTTGCAGAGGGCGCGTTTACCGATATTCGGGCACGCGCTATCGAATGACCACCACCACTACTGCTGATGTGACGACTGATAGCGCTTTTTGCATGGATAAATAATCCCTTATGTAGGGATGGCGCGTCAAGGGTTGAGATACGTATCTCATTATGCGAAACAGCTCAATCCCCCAGTTTCGGAAGGAAATTAGTCGCAGACCGCACCTTTAGATGCGCTACCTACCAACTTTGAATATTTGCTAAGAACTCCGGTTGTGAACTTATGTGGAATTGGGGCGAAATTCTTGCGACGTTCGGCCAACTCTTTCTCATCAACAAAGAGATCAAGGGTGCGATTGATGGTGTCAATCTTTATGCGATCACCATTTCGGACCAATGCAATTGGTCCACCATCCACTGCTTCTGGTGCCACATGTCCAACACATAATCCAGTTGTGCCACCAGAGAAGCGCCCATCCGTAAGTAAGAGCACCGATTTTCCAAGACCTGCACCTTTGATAGCGCCAGTGATCATTAACATCTCACGCATTCCAGGGCCACCTTTTGGTCCTTCGTAACGAATGACAACAACATCGCCTGCCACGATGTCACCACTTTCTAAAGCTTCCATAGCTTGCCATTCGCGTTCAAAAACTTTTGCCGGTCCTTCGAATACATCGACGCCGACTCCGGCAGTTTTGCAAACTGCTCCTTCAGGTGCCAGCGATCCGCCAAGAATGGTAATTCCAACTGCAGTTGAAAGAGGTTTTGAAGTGGCATGCAAAATTTCGCCATCTGGATCTGGCGGATTTATCTCTGCCAAATTCTCTGCCATGGTCTTGCCGGTAACGGTCAGAGTATCGCCATTAAGTAGCCCGGCATCCAATAGTGCACGCAGCACTACTGGAATGCCACCAATCTTGTCGACATCGCTCATCACATATTTACCAAATGGTTTCAAATCTCCAAGTAGTGGCACCTTCGAACCAATTCGATGGAAATCATGCAAAGTTAAATCGACTCGAGCTTCATGTGCGATCGCTAAAAGATGAAGCACCGCATTAGTAGAACCACCTAGCGCCATCAAAGCGGTGATTGCATTTTCAAAAGCTTGTTTTGTCAGAATCTGACGAGTAGTAATGCCTTGTCTAATTAATTCGACAACGGCTGCGCCAGATTCGGCAGCGTAGCGGTCTCTGCGACGATCTACTGCAGGTGGCGCAGCTGAACCTGGCAAAGATAGCCCAGTAGCTTCACCAATTGTGGCCATGGTATTTGCGGTGTACATGCCGCCGCACGCGCCTTCTCCGGGGCAGATTGCGCGTTCAATCTTCTCTACATCTTTCTCTGTGATTAACCCACGAGCACAAGCTCCGACCGCTTCGAATGCATCAATAATGGTGACATCTTTACCGTCGACACTTCCGGGCAGAGTTGAACCGGCATAAACAAAAACGGCCGCTACATCCAAACGAGCAGATGCCATCATCATTCCGGGAAGCGACTTATCACAACCAGCAAAGGTGACCATGCCATCTAAACGCTCTGCCTGCATCACAGTCTCTACGGAATCGGCAATGATCTCTCTGGATACCAATGAGAAATGCATCCCATCGTGTCCCATTGAGATTCCATCGGAAACTGAGATGGTTCCGAATTGCATCGGGAATCCACCTGCATCAATCACTCCTTGGCGCGCAGCTTTGGCAAGTCGATCCAATGAGAGATTGCATGGCGTGATCTCATTCCATGATGATGCGATGCCAATCTGAGGTTTTGCAAAATCGTCATCTTTCATACCAACAGCGCGGAGCATTCCGCGCGCCGGTGCTCTTTCAAGGCCATCAGTAACCATCCAAGAGCGTGGCTTCATATTGGTCATAATTAAATCTTACTGACCCAAATGCTTTAGTAGAAGTTCTCTTACCTTTGCAGCATCGGCTTGGCCTTTAGTCTCTTTCATAACCGCACCAATTAGCGCACCAGCTGCTGGTAGATGCCCATTTCGAACTTTTTCTGCCACATCTGGCATCGCAGCACATGCAATCTCGATTGCTTTGAGTAATGCACCGTCATCACTAACAACTTTGAAGCCTCGGGCAGCAATTACCTCACTTGGTTTACCTTCGTTGTTGATGACACCTTCTACAACTTGACGCGCCAACTTATCGGTCAACTCTCCTCTATTAATCAAGTCAATTATCTCTGCCACATCGTTTGGGCTAATTGGTAGATCTGCGATTGCAACTTCTCTTTCGTTGGCTAGTCGCGAAACTTCGCCTAACCACCAGCCACGAGCTTTAGTTGGATCGGCACCAAGATTTACAGTAGCTTCGACAATATCTAATACATCTGCGTTAACCATTGCTGCCATTTCTTTATCTGGAACTGACCATTCTCCTTGCAAGCGCTTACGTCTTGCCGATGGCTTCTCAGGAAGCGAGGCTCGAAGTTCTTCAATCCACTCTGCACTTGGCGCAACCGGAACTAAATCTGGATCTTGGAAGTAGCGATAATCCTCGGCCTGCTCTTTGGAACGACCGCTAGTTGTTACTCCAGTATCTTCGTGAAAGTGGCGAGTTTCTTGAATTACTCGTTCACCCTTATCTAAAAGTTCTGCATGTCGAATCATTTCACCGCGAATCGCACGCTCAACTGAACGAAGAGAATTTACGTTTTTGGTCTCAGATCTAGTGCCCAATGAGTCCGACCCAATTAATCGTAAAGAAACGTTAGCATCGCAACGAAGCGATCCTTGCTCCATCTTCACATCTGAAACTCCAATGCTGCGCAAAATATCTCGTAGTTCGGCAACGTATGCTTTGGCTACTTCGGGACCATATTTTCCGGTGCCTGGAATAATCTTGGTTACGATTTCGATTAACGGAATACCGGCGCGGTTGTAATCAAGTAAAGAGTAATCAGCGCCATGGATACGACCAGTTGCGCCACCCATATGTAAAGACTTACCTGTGTCTTCTTCCATGTGAACGCGTTCAATTTCAATTCTAAATTGTTTGATGCCCTCTTCGGTATCTATCTCTACATCTAAAAATCCATCAAAACAGATGGGTTCGTCATATTGAGAAGTCTGGTAATTCTTCGGCATATCCGGGTAAAAATAATTTTTACGAGCAAAGCGGCTAAATGGTGCGACTTTACAATTGAGCGCTAAACCAATTTTGATCGCCGATTCAATAGCTCTCTCGTTAACTACCGGCAAAGAACCAGGTAGCCCTAAGCAGACTGGACAAGTTTGAGTATTTGGCTCTGCGCCAAACACGGTAGTGCACCCACAGAACATCTTAGATTTGGTATTTAGTTCAACGTGAACCTCAAGGCCCATCACTGGTTCGTACTTACTGATTACCTGTTCGTAATTCATTTAGCACCACCTAATGCAGGTGCCTTATCAAGTAGTGGCGCTCCCCACTTTGAAAGCAGTGCAGCTTCCAAAGCCGCACCTACGTTATAGAGTCTTTGATCTTGCATCGCAGGTGCCATGATTTGAAAACCGGCAGGCAAGTTATCTTCATCAGCTAAACCAGATGGAAGTGACATGCCACAGATTCCAGCTAAGTTCACCGGAATAGTAGCAATGTCATTTAGATACATGGCAAGCGGATCATTAGCCTTCTCGCCGATCTTAAATGCGGTAGTAGGTGCGGTTGGAGATACCAAAACATCTGCACCACCAAATGATTTGGCAAAATCTTGCATGATTAGTGTGCGTACCTTAAGAGCGCTGCCATAGTAAGCGTCGTAATAACCACTTGAGAGCGCATAAGTTCCGAGGATGATGCGTCGTTTAACTTCGCGTCCAAAGCCAGCTTCACGGGTCGCACTCATCACAGCTTCGGCATCACCTTCACCGACTCTGATTCCGTAACGCATTGCATCAAATCTGGCTAAATTGGAGGAACACTCAGATGGTGCAATCAAATAATATGCTGCCAACGCATATTCAAAAGATGGACAAGAAACTTCGACAATCTCTGCACCAAGTCCTGCAAGCAAATCAATCGCTTCATTGAAGCGATTGAGCACGCCTTTTTGATATCCATCACCTTGTAACTCTTTGATGATGCCAATCTTCAAACCTTTTACATCACCACGTTTTGCTGCTGCCACCACTTGTGGAACTGGTGCATTGATCGAAGTCGAATCTTTTGGATCATGGCCTGCGATAGCTTCGTGCAATAACGCAGCATCTAGCACAGTTCTAGCACAAGGTCCGCCTTGATCTAGTGATGAAGAGAAGGCCACTAAACCGTAACGTGAGACGCCACCGTAAGTTGGTTTTACACCTACCGTTCCAGTTACTGCTGCAGGTTGTCTGATTGATCCACCGGTATCGGTACCGATTGCAAGTGGCGCTTCAAATGCCGAAATTGATGCTGATGATCCACCACCAGAGCCGCCTGGAATTCGAGTTAGGTCCCATGGATTATGGGTTGGCCCATATGCAGAGTTTTCAGTTGATGAACCCATTGCAAATTCATCCATATTAGTCTTACCGAGAATTACGATGCCATTTGATTTTAAATTTGCAGTTACTGTTGCATCATATGGTGGACGCCAACCTTCAAGAATTTTAGAACCACAAGTAGTTGGAATTCCCTTCTGGGTAAATACATCTTTAAGTGCAATTGGGACTCCAGCAAGCGGAGCTAATTTCTCACCTTTTGCACGCGCATCATCTACCGCTTTGGCTTGTGATAACGCACCTTCCGAGTCCACATGTAGAAATGCATGTACTTGGCTATCAACTTCTTTGATCCGCTCTAAATGCGCTTTGGTTAAGTCAACCGAAGAGATCTCTTTGGCCGCTAAAGCTGCTGCCATTTCAGACGCACTCTTACGAATCATGCTTCACCCAAAATTTGTGGGACTCTAAATCGCTGTTCTTCTTGAGCAGGTGCACCACTTAGCGCTTCCTCTGGTGTCAGAGATGGAATCACATCATCAGGACGACTGACGTTATTAACCGGAAGTGGATGCGAAGTCGGTTGTACATCGCTCTTTGCTACCTCTTGAACTCTAGCGACAGCGCCTAAGATCACTTCAAACTCATTTGAGAGCGCATCTAATTCGGCATCAGTCATTTGAATGCGTGCTAACTTAGCTAACTTTGCTACTTCTGCACGTGAGAGGCTAGACATGCGGAGAATTCTATTTGTGAATGCGATTACTGGCGAATTTGGCCAGTGCCAGTAACAATCCAAGTAGTAGTGGTCATCTGCTCTAAGCCCATAGGACCACGCGCATGTAACTTTTGATTAGAAATACCGATCTCTGCGCCAAATCCCATCTCTTCGCCATCAGTAAATCGAGTTGATGCATTGATCATTACTGCTGCGCAATCAGATAATTTCACAAATTTCTCTGCGGTTTCTTTGTTCTCTGTGACTATGGATTCGGTGTGATTGGTACCGTATTTTGCGATATGCGCAGATGCAGATTCGACCGAATCTACCAATCCAACGTTAATTTCAAGGACGCCATATTCAGTTGACCAATCTGATTCGGTGGCCAGCTGTGACTTTATTCCCAAGTCTGCTGCGACTTTCTGTACTTCATTATCTGCATGTATTGCCACGTTAGCATCATTTAAAGCTTTCAATGCCGTTGGCAAAAAGTCTTTCGCAATATCTTTATGTATCAATACTGTCTCTGCAGCATTGCAAACAGATGGACGATGAGTCTTTGAATTGATCATGATAGGTAGCGCTTTAGAAAGATCTGCGTCTTTATCAACGTAAACATGGCAAACCCCAGCGCCAGTTTCGATAGTCGGGACTGTGGCCTCATCGACCACCATTCGAATTAACGATGCCGAGCCTCTCGGGATAACTAGATCTATATGGCCACGAGCTTTGAGTAACGCATTAGTTGTGGCCCGGTCGTTGCTTGGAACTAATTGGATTACCTCAGAAGAGATCTTGGTTTTAGAAAGAGCTTCTTTCATCACTTTTACCAGAACTTGATTACTGCTATCGGCAGATGAAGATCCTCTTAATAGCACTGCGTTTCCACTCATTAAAAGGATAACTGCGGCATCAACGGTGACATTTGGTCTAGCTTCATAGACCATTCCCACCACGCCAAATGGAACTGAGACCTGTCGAAGGTGCAATCCATTTGGCAAGGTCCGTTCGCGAAGAGTTTGTCCAA
>JACCDI011832457.1_pt1 | contig 12897 bp, 15 predicted proteins | sample 7442791 | NCBI WGS metagenome assembly JACCDI01 (sample SAMN15323434, study PRJNA562643) | freshwater metagenome | isolation source: river surface water | place: USA:Blue River Watershed | collected 2017-08-15
AACTATCAGTGACAAAAATACTGCCGCAATGCAAATCGCCATGGATCAACGCTTGCGGTTGACTGGTGAACTTGAGTTTAAGCTCAGCCACCTCGGTTTTAATTTTTTCGTCTAACCAGATACGTTGCGCTTGCGGACGAAGTGCGGTTGAGACTTCGTTGCGCTCGTGGTGGCAATAGGGATCGGTAAAAGCCAGCTCTTCGGTGATTAAGCAAAGTTCTGGATTTAAATACTTGGCGATACCGGCGCGTTTGCTTGAGCTACTTTGGCCAAAATCACTGGTATAAAAGCTGCTGTGGGCCAAGTAGTGAGCGAGTTGTTCCGCAAGACCTGTCAGTTCACGGCCGACCAATAATGCTTTATTAAGCAATTGATGGTCATGCAAATCCTCCATCAGAATTGCTGACTGCTCCTTAGAAAAATGCAGAATTTCCACGACTTGATCGGGGGCTAATTTACGCTGGCTAATCAGTACTTCAGCTTCGACACGGGCACGGTCGACAGTTAATGGCGTTTGCGGGCCAGCCGCATGATTATAAGGCAGCGCTTGTTTCACTATTAGGCTGCGGCCAAACTGGTTTTTTACCCGGAATACCAAATTCTGCCGACTTTCTTTCAGCAACTCGGTGGTTAATTTACTCTGACTGCCGAATAAATCGCTGTGTTCGTTGGCAAAGTGTTCAGCAAGAGCTTGGGTAAAAATTTGATAAGTCGACATGTTATTCCTTGGCGTTAGCCGCAATGCTGCGCAGGCTTTGATAATGTGCGAATTTACCGAGCTGATGTCGTTGTGGCAAGTGGCAACTGCAAGCGGATTGCTGTTAGCACAAGCAAAGCACTCTATGCTTTGGCAGTGCTGAGCATTTGTTGTGCGCGACGCTGGTCAAAGATCTGGCAATCGGCGAGAATTACATACTTTATGTCTTGAGGACCCGCTGATGCACGCTCAGAATTTCAATTTAGACCTTTATTGCCGTCGGATCGGTTTAGACCATACGCCAAGCCAAGTGGACGCAGCGGTATTGCAGCAACTGATGCAAGCGCAGTTACGACATATCACCTTTGAAAATTTAGATGTTCAGGCTGGTAAGGTAGTGTCGCTAGTGCCAGAAACTATCGTTTCGAAAATAGTCGGTGATGATGGTCAAGCAAAGCGCGGCGGATATTGTTATGAACTCAACGGCTTATTTGCCATGGCATTAACTGCGCTAGGGGTCAGCTACCAGTTTGTCTTTTGTCGTCCGATGTTCTATCCAATGCGTCGCCCAAAAACGCATATGGCGTTGATTGTTACTTTAGGGCAAGAACGTTATTTATGTGATTTGGGTTTTGGCAGTTATGGCATGCGAGCGCCTATCGCCTTGTCAGCAGTGAATCTCACACAGCAGCAAGATTTCGATAGTTTCCGCTTAATTGCACCGACACCGACGGACTATGTGCTGCAAGCGCAGATTGATGGCCAGTGGGTGAATCAATTTGGTTTTGATTTATATGCGGCCGAATGGATTGATTTTATGCCGGCCAATTTCTTGAATTCGACCAATCCTGAAACCATTTTTGTGCAGAAATTATTATTGATCCGGCAAACAGCGATGGGGCGTTTAGTGCTACTTGGAAACGAGCTTAAGATCAGTGAAGCTGGCAAAACTACTTCGCAACAAGTTGCTGCGGCAGAATTGCCAGCTGTACTCTCAAATTATTTTGGTTTAGCCCAGTAAGCCTCACCAAAAAGTCTGCAATTATTTGCAGACTTTTTTCGCCAAGCGACTGCCAACTTGCGCTGGTTTCTCTTTGCAGACTTTAGTGCTTTCAGCATTGGTGTTCGCTGAAGCAGTAGTTTCGGTCTGTTTTACAGTACTACCACATCCTGCCAGCATTAAGCTGCAGAGGGTAACGAGAACGATTGAACGCATGCTGTGATTCCTTTTTTATGTGACTGTGTTCCGAAAAAAGCATCTGTATTTTTTCAGACGCTGCAAGGTAACGATGTTTAAAGTTAATTTCAATCGAAATTGATTATTTTTTTGTTAAAATTTGCACGATTTCACCGCACCGAAGACTTTTAAGCGACGACCAGTACTTTGCTTGCGAAAATCTCAGCTACCTTTAGTTGATGAACAGTCAAAATTTGGCATTTGACGCCTGTGAAATTACTAATGGATAAGCTTTGGCTGCGCAGCTTTTGCCGCAATTTTTGCGGAAGGTTATGCTGGGCATATTTGCTGTGCAATGTTGCGCTAGCGCCTGTGCATGCGACCCAGCAAATACATGTGGTTACTGCAGCTTGGTCAGGTTTTACCAACGAAGATTTATCTGGTAGTTACTTTGATTATTTGCGCTTGGTATTGCCCCCAGAGCAGTATTCATTGCAAGTTGAATTCAGCAATTTCGGTCGCGCCATTGCCGCGATTGAAAAACAGCAAGCAGATCTCACCTTTGGGCTAACCCCGAAAGATGCGCCGAAAGCACTGCGTGCCAACCTCCCTTATGATTCTGATCGGGTCATCGCCATTTATTTGCCGGAAGTGCAAGGTATCGCCTCGTTAAAGAACATGTCGGTTCAGTCATTAAATGGCTTTCGTTTAGCCTGGGATTTAGCCTACAACTATGGCGAAGCGATAGGCTTGAGTTCTGATGGCTACCAAGTTGCAAGTCCCGAACAAGGCGTGAGTCTGGTGATTAACCATCGCATCGATATTTATCTCGCAGAGCACGGCGATTTGCGCTCGGATAAGGTGCAAGCCTTACTGAAAAAAACTGCAGTACGCCAAGAAGAAATCCATCAAATTCCTGTATTTGTCGGCTTTGCCAATAACGCCAAGGGGCAGGCGCTGAAAAAGCTTTGGGATGAAAGATTGCTGGAATTGAAAAATAATGGTCAGTTGGCCGAGTTTTACCAAAGCCATCCGCAAATGCGCGTTGCCGAAGATCTGATTAAGCCTTGAGTTTTGCTAGAAAAGCTTACAGGCTATAGCAAAAGGTAAAATCGGAACTGTTATGCTGCAAGCTATTCACCATGTCGCCATCATCTGCAGTGATTACTCGCGCTCTAAACATTTTTATCATCAAGTGCTTGGGTTAAAAATCGTTGCGGAAAATTATCGGGAAGCCCGTCAATCTTGGAAACTTGATTTGCAATTGCCAAATGGTGCGCAACTGGAGTTGTTCTCGTTTGTCGATGCGCCGCCAAGACCTTCAAGACCAGAAGCGCAGGGCCTTCGACATTTAAGTTTTGCGGTGGCGGATGTAAAGGCAACCACTGCTTGGTTAACCGCGCAAGGCGTCGCTGTTGAGCCTATCCGTGTTGATCCATACACCGGAGCCGAATTCACCTTTTTTGCTGATCCTGACGGCTTACCGCTGGAAATCTACCAGCAGCCAGTGCTTACGGACTGATCCGCAACTGCGCTGGCGCGGCTGGAGTTGCCCAGGCCAGTGCTGTCGCCGCTTTATACTGGAATTGCAAAAAGTCATAACCCAACAATTGGCTAATGGTGCTGGCGATCTGCCGTTGCTGCCACGGCTCATTGGTGGTCACCAAGCCTCGTGGTGCAATCGAAGGCCCGATCATTGCCAACCAAATGCCATCAGCACCGAGGATTTGCTGATCGGTAGTTTTAGCATTCAGTTGCCGACTGACGCCATGGCGTGACCAAGTGTCGGCGCTATTGCCGCGCCCGTGGTCAGTGGTGATGATCAGAGTCGTTTGGTCTTTGTAGTACGGGTCTTGTTGCAGTTGTTGCCAAAGCTCGGCGATGAGTTGGTCGGCGCGCTGGGCCGCCGCTAAATATTGGGGATATTGGCCGGCATGGGCGTAGTCATCGGTCTCGCCAAAGGCGACCAGCAATAAACGAGGTTTCGCCTGCTGCAAGTATTCCGAAGCGAATTGCTGGGTAAAAATGTCCTGTCGCACATCGGCAAATGGACTTGGGGTTTGTCGTTGTAATTTATTGAGCCAATTGATTTTATCGTTGGTGAAAGCCGTGAAATTTTCAAAACCAGCATTGATAAAGAAGCCGCTGCGCTCACGGTTCAAAATCCATGGAAACAGTCGCCATGAACCAAAAGCTGCGACTTTGTCTTGCATGGCGGGTTGTTGTGCCAACCATTCGAACACCGATACGTTTGGATTATTAATCGCGTGGTTGGAGCTTATTCGTGGGTCGGCAATACCGGTCAGCAATTCGCTATAACCTGGGTAGGACACTTGCCATGGGTTAGTGACTTGCATCACCGAATGTTGCCGTTGGTCGCCGACCAGCAATCCCTGTTTTTTCACCACTTGGTGCAGAAAGGGCATTAATTTTTCGGCTTTATTGCCATTGAGGAGTTGCTGAATTTGCTTTGGATTTGGTACATAACGGCGCTGACTGGCTATCTCGTCATCGGCACCGTAGAACACTTCTTGCCAGCGCATCCCATCTAAGGTCACCAGCACAACTTTAGGCTCAAATTCTGCGCTGGTTGCGCTATTGGCAGACATCGCGCTCCAAGACTTGGCGAGCGGAGCGCACAGCATCGAACAAAACATCAATAAGCGCAGCAGCATGTGCGTCGCCGAACAGCGCGGCTTGGTGGCAAAGGTTAAGTCGTAGTCGCGCAGTTGCAGATTGTTCACAGCGTACTCCACTGATATGCGATTGCGTGCTTGCTGCGGGCATTGTCTGGTGGTTTGATGACAATTCGGTCAAAGTTCTGCGACGGTTTGATGAAACCAGACAATTTCGGCGAAAAACGCATAAGTTATGCGATTGGCGGTGGGTTTTTCTCGGTGATTTTCCAAGGCAAGCTCGGTGGGCTGTGGTAATCTCGATTCTTTTTGTTCCAGAGATTTCCAGATGTCTAGCGATTTTAGCTTCCAGCAGGCTTTTGAACAGCTAAGTTCAGCGATTGCCAGTGTGGTTTTTTACTCATTTAATTTTCAGGGAGTCGCCATTCCAGTCACTGTGTTGTGGCTGATCACTGGTGCCATCGTCTTCACGTTCTACCTGAATTTTATCAATATTCGCGGTTTTCGCCATGCTGTGCGCGTGGTTCGTGGTGATTTTGCTGCGAAACAAGATCCCGGCGAAATCAGTCAATTTCAAGCATTGTCAGCAGCGTTATCCGGCACCGTTGGCACTGGCAATATCGCCGGTGTTGCTGTGGCCATTAGTTTAGGTGGCCCTGGCGCAACTTTTTGGATGATAGTGGCCGGTTTTCTCGGCATGACCACTAAGTTTGTCGAATGTACATTGGCGGTGAAATATCGGCAAATTCTGCCTGACGGCACTGTTGCTGGCGGACCTATGTATTACATCAAAGCGGCCTTGGAAAAATACGGACTGCCGCGGATCGGCAAATTTCTCGCTGGCTTTTTTGCTATCGCCTGTGTGTTTGGTTCCGCGGGTTTTGTGCATGTTAATCAAGGGTTTGTGCAGGTTAAAACGGTCACCGGTTTTGACAATGCTTGGGCCTTTGGTGTGGTGTATGCGCTCTTGGTGGGTTTAGTCATTGTCGGTGGTATCAAAAGTATTGCGCGGGTGACTAGTAAGTTAGTGCCGCTGATGTGCGGGATTTATTTGACGGCCGCTTTGGTGATTTTAGGTTTGCATTGGCAGGATTTGCCAGCGGCATTCTTGACCATTATTAAAGGCGCTTTTGCCCCAGAAGCGGCTTATGGCGGGGTTATTGGCGTGTTGATCCAAGGCTTTCGCCGCGCAGCTTATTCCAATGAAGCCGGCATCGGCTCATCGCCAATTGCCCATGCTGCAGCAAAAACCAAAGACCCAGTGTCCGAAGGTTTTGTTGGCCTGTTAGAGCCATTCATCGATACTGTGGTGATTTGTACCATTTCCGCCTTAGTGATTATTGTCACTGGCACTTATCTGCAAACCGGTTTAGACGGCGTGCAGATCTCTTCCGCGGCCTTCGCCTCGGTGTTCTCATGGTTCCCTTGGGTACTCATGGTGGCGTTGCTGTTGTTTGGTTATTCGACGGTCGTTAGCTGGGCGTATTATGGGCAAAAGGGCTGGGGCTTTTTATTTGGCGAGAACAAAACCAGTATCAGCATATATAAAGTATTGATTTGTATCGTGGTTGCCATGGGCGCTGTGCCTAATGTGCTGGCGGTATTTGATTTCATCGATTCGATGATTTTCTTGATGGCGGTGCCAAATATTCTGGCGTTGTACTTGTTGTTGCCTGAGGTCAAAGCTGACCTCAAGGCTTATCTAGCGAAGCAGCGTTAAGCAATTAACGCTGCAGCTTTAACAGTTCATCCACAGTGACAAACCGATAACCTTTGGCGCGCAGGCCTTTTACCATCGCAGGTAGCGACGCCAAGGTGTTTTCCCGGTCATGCAGCAGTACTATCGAGCCCGGTTTTACTTTTTCGAGCACGGTTTGTACCATTTTTTCTGGCGCAGTACCTAAATAGTCCCGAGGATTAACGTCCCACAGCACATGGGTTTTTTCCTGCATTGACAGCAATAACGGTAACACGAAACGCTTTTTGCCCATCGGCGCGCGGAAATGAATGATCCCCTTGTAGCCGGTTTTTCGGATCAGCGCGTCGGTATTGATGATTTCTTGATAGAAAAACCATGGCCGTTCAGTATTCATCGGCTGATGGTGATAGCTGTGATTTGCCAGTTGATGGCCAGAGAGCCACAAATCGCGCGTTAACTTTGGATACTGTTTGATTTGGCGTCCAACCACAAAAAATGTGGCTTTGACCCCAAGTCGGTTCAGCTCTTCCATTAATAGTCTGGATAAAGGCCCACGTGGGCCATCATCGAAGGTCAGCGCGACGACTTTTTCGGTGGCGTCTATGCGATGGACGAACTCACCGGCGATCTGAAAGTTGTTGGTTTGTGATGCGTGACTAAACCAGTACCAATTCCCCACACCTGCAATAACCAAAAGAACAGCAAACAACAACCCCCGATACCGCACGATAAACTCCGTTAAAAATTAATAAATTAAGTAAGCGTAAGCCGTAGTAAAAGCCACTTCTTGAAAACCTTTTAAGCCGGTTTCTTTAAAATCAATTGGCACTGGATTGGTCGCCAATTTATCTTTGAGCGCCGCATTGGTGGCGATAATAGTCTCGACACTTGGGATCAGCTGCAAAGCCGCTTCGATTTTAAAACCGATAGCAGAACCGGCAAATTTGCCTTTTTGCGCACGTTCGCGCACGATGAATTTGCTGATTTTGTAGTCTTCAGCAAGTTTGGCCATAGTGAATTGGAACTTGCGCATTTGCTCAGTATCTTGGTCTTTCACCAACTGCACGCGCACCGTCCGGCAATCTGGCAATGCCATCAGACCATCGGTAAATTCCATAACACATAAAATGGCTTCGCTGCCTTTAATGTCGACTCCACATACCCGCATGTTGTTTTCCTGCATAAATTCGTCAAAATGGCGGCTATTATGCCACATTTCGTGCCATGACGTTGCGCAAAATTAAGACAGATTTACGAAGCAAGCCCCACCAGAACTGAATTAGTGAGGCTTGGGTAGATGATTAATCCCTAAGTCTTGCTAGATCTAGGGTTTAGTCCTTTTCGACATCCCACTGGCTAACCGCGATATGCCGACATAGATACCAGTGCTCTTGCACTTCCCGCCATAGCGCTCGACAGAATTCGACGAGATTACTGTTATGGCTCAAAAATAAAGTTTCACTTGCTTTCATTTTGACCTCCATTGGCGATTAGTTCATTGCCATTTTCAGGCTGAGCTGGCGCTAATCCAAGGCAACTTGTAGTGGTTGCGTTTGGTTTAACTCATTAACCAGCTTCATCAAATTATGTTGATTGATGTCATTCGGTGCCAAAGCCACTGCTGCCTGGAAATCGGCAAGGGCGCCAACTCTGTCAAATTGCTGTGCTTTGGCAACACCACGATTGCTATAAGCGTAAGCACGCAGAGTTTTCAGTTGGTCGTTTTGACCTGCGGCACTGTAGCGAGCTTGCATGACCGCTTGATGACACGCATTGGCAGCATCTGCAGCACCAACTCGGGTGTAAGCGACACATAAATTCATTTTGCGACCAAACTCATCGTCGGTTTTGCTCGCGGCAAGACGCTGGATGTCGGCTAATTCAATTGTTTGGCTGGCGTTGGCTTGGCTGGCAATTGGCGCCAAAGCATCTTCATTGATTACCACCATTTTGTAGCCGTTTGCTTGACTGGCAAAACTGGCTACCAACAAGGTGAGCATTGTTAGTGGGTATTTCGCTGTCAGTTTCATCGTAAAGTCCTCAGTGACCGCAATCGGCTGATTGCGTAACTACAGACTAACGCTGTCCCTGCAACACTGACAAACGAGAAAAATGCAGCCGTTAGGTGAAGCAACTTCACCTATTCAGGCAGCTTATGATTGCAAACGAAATTTCTGTAATACCCAGTTAATCAGCAATTGGATTTCTGGTCGGTTATCCGCAATTTCATGTTGTACTAAATAGTAGAAATCGCGAGTCGTCAGCTCATCATCGAACAATTTAACCAGACTGCCACTTTCAAACCAAGCGCTGCTAATGGGCAGTGGAATTAATGCGACGCCAAGACCTTGTTGTGCGGCTCTGGCGACACTAAACATGCTATCGAGTTGAATGATTTGGCGTGGACGGAAATCTTCGAAGCCATTTTGGTCTGCCCATTGGTGCCAGCACCAAGGTCGGGCCTGGTGCACAATTAAGGGCGCATTTTCCAGTGGCGCCAATTGCGCTTCATCATCTTGCAAGCGCAGATATAACTCTGGACTGCACGCTGGCACATAGCTTATTGGAAAAAGTTGATAACTTGGTTTATCCGTTGGTTTTGAACTCGCGAGCACAATTTGTAAGTCGGTGTGGCGACCCGGCTCGCTGCGACTTTTCACCGTCTCCAGCTGTAGATTAATATCGGGATGCAGTTCAGACCAACCAACTAAACGTGGTACGAAAAATTCGCTGGCAAAGAACTCTGGCAAGCTAATACTGACGCGTTGCTCGCGCTGTTGCTGACAAAATTCGCTAACAGTGCTGGCAATGCCTTGCAGTAACGGGTTGATCGCCAAATAAAACCGTCGACCTTCCGTTGTCAGCACGACTGCACGAGTTTGCCGTTCGAACAAGGCGAAGCCCAAGTTCTCTTCCAATTGTTTGATTTGGTGACTTACCGCTGACGGTGTTAGATACAACTGCCGTGCAGTTTCCTTAAAGCTCAAGCACTCGGCAGCAACACAAAAACAGCGTAAGCCACGCAGAGGGGTGTGCACAGCCATAACTTACTTCTCCATTGCAATAGAACTAGAAAGAAGCAAACATCAAGCCATTCATTAAGTTATTGATTTTTAATGGATGTGATAAATATCGAAGCTCGGAATGCTTAGAAAACTACCGCTAATGCACCCATTTGGTGCGATGGCTTTGGTTTTTCGGCATTTTGCATGGTCGAAAAAAGACCCAGCAAGGTAATTGCTAAGATTCCGTGGTAGCATCAACTGCACTCGAGTGGATCAGAGAGATGGTATGGATATTCAAACAAAGTTGCCGTGGGTGGGAACCACCATTTTTAGCCAGATGTCGCAATTGGCTCAGCAAACCGGCGCTATCAACCTGTCACAAGGCTTTCCAGATTTTTCAGCAGACCAGCGGTTGCTATCTGCGGTCAACGAGCATGTGCTGGCTGGCCGTAATCAATATGCGCCGATGATTGGTGTTGCCACATTACGTCAGCAAATTGCTGATTTAACACAAAATTGTTACCAACGCACTATAGATCCTGAACTCGAAGTCACAGTGACCAGCGGCGCCACTGAAGCTTTATTTGTGGCGATCCAGGCTGTCGTGCGCCCAGGTGATGAAGTGATCGTATTTGACCCAGCTTACGACAGTTACCGTCCTGCGGTGGAGTTAGCTGGCGGTAAAACTGTGCATATTCAGCTGACTGCCCCAGATTTTCGTCCAGATTGGACCGCGGTCGCTAAGCGCGTAACCGCCAATACCCGGTTGATTATTGTCAACAGTCCCCATAATCCAACTGGCATGGTGTTTTCTGCCGAAGATTTTGCGGCTTTGCAGGCACTGGTCTTGGCCCATGATTTATTCTGCATCAGTGATGAAGTCTATGAGCATATGGTGTTTGCTGGTGCGCAAAAGTTAAGTGCTAATTGCTTTGCCGCGCTAGCTGCCCGTACTTTTGTGGTGTCGTCGTTTGGCAAAACCTTTCACGTCACTGGCTGGAAGTTAGGTTATTGCGTTGCGCCTGCGGCTCTCACTAGTGAATTTCGGAAAATCCATCAATATGTGACCTTCTCGAGCTATACCCCTGCCCAATTTGCGATTGCCGATATGTTGGAGCAACAGCGAGAACTGGTTCATGAGTTAGCGGCATTTTATCAAGAAAAACGCGATTTATTTCAGAGGCTAATGGCGAGTAGTCGCTTTACATTGTTGCCTTGCCAAGGCACTTATTTCCAGTTGGCAGACTACAGCGAAATTTCAGATCTGGCGGATGTTGAATTTTGCCGATGGTTAACCGTCGAACATGGCGTTGCCGCTATTCCGTTGTCGGTGTTCTCCAAACAACAACAGTCGGCAAAAATAGTACGGTTTTGTTTTGCCAAACAAAATAAGACTTTAGAGCAAGCGGCGGAGCGTCTATGCAAACTTTAACAGTTGCGGTGCTGCAAACATCGTTACATTGGCAAGATAGTGCGGCGAATCGCGCGCATTTTAGCGAGTTGCTGCCGCAAGCATTGCCGGCTGATGTCATTGTATTGCCTGAAATGTTCAACAGTGGCTTTTCCATGCAGGCGGAAGTTTTTGCCGAGTCTATGTCTGGGCCAACGATGCAATGGCTGCGCGAACAAGCTGCGCAACTTGATGTGGCGATTTGTGGCTCTTTAGCCATTCGCTTGGATGCGCCAGTTGATGGTCATAGCGGCGTCGTCAACCGATTGGTCTTTGTGCTGCCATCTGGAGAAGTGGAATACTACGACAAGCGCCATTTGTTTCGGATGGGACAAGAGCATCGGCATTATCAAGCTGGGCTGCAGCGCAAGATCGTCAGTTTCCGCGGCGTGCGGTTTTTACTGCAAGTTTGTTATGATTTGCGTTTTCCGGTATTTTCCCGCAATCGCGGCGACTATGATGCAATGCTGTATGTCGCGAATTGGCCGCAAGAGCGCAGCCGAATTTGGTCGACCTTACTTGCCGCGCGCGCTATTGAAAATCAGGCATTTGTGATCGCTTGCAACCGCGTTGGCCAAGATGGCAATCAACTTAACTATTCCGGTGATTCAGTGTTATTGGATTTTGTCGGGTTGCCGCTGGCGTCGCTGCCAGCAAACGCGGCAACGGTGCTAAAAGCGCAGTTAGATGTATTGCAGTTACAGCATTTTCGTCAGCAGTTTCCGGCAGCGCTTGATGCCGATACCTTTGAATTGATTGAATAGTAAAATTTTCCGATGAAGTTTTGGTAATTTACCAAAGGAGTAGCAGTGATTTTAACTTGGAATTTAGATCCAGTGGCATTGAGCTTCGCAAGCGTCAGTATCCATTGGTATGGTCTGTTTTTCGCATCAGGCTTATTGCTTGGCACCCATGCGATGAAAGGCTTTTTTGTCCGTGAGCAAGTGCCGCTGGCGCTGATGGACCAGCTATTTTATGCCATTGTTGCTGGGGTGATTATCGGTGCGAGGTTGCTGCATTGTTTAGCCTATGAACCGGATTATTACCTCGCGCGGCCACTGGAGATTTTATATTTTTGGCAAGGCGGATTAGCCAGTCATGGTGGTGGTTTGGGCGCGTTAATTGGCGCGGCATTGGTTTGTCATAAAAAGCAGATCTCGTTGTGGTGGTTGCTAGACCGGATGGTTTTTCCAACCTTGATTTTTGCGGTGATGGTGCGGTTAGGCAATTTCTGTAACTCGGAAATTTACGGGATCCCTACGAATCAAAGTTGGGGCGTTATTTTCGAACGCATAGATCAGGTTGTGCGTCATCCGGTGCAGCTATATGAAGCCATCGCTTATGCAATTGCGCTTGGCATTATGGTGGTAAGTTGGTCGCGTCTGTTAAAACATCGGGCGGCGAGCTTCGGCCTATTTCTGGTGTTAGTGTTCTTAATCCGCATCGCACTTGAGTTTTTCAAGGTGGAGCAAGCGACTTATCAAGGCGCGATGTCGCTGACAGTCGGCCAATGGTTAAGCGTGCCATTTATTGTGGTTGGTCTGTTTATTCTCGTTTGGAGTCGCAAGCAGACGCCAGCACTGCCAATCACGGCAGTGCAAGCGCAGAATAAGCGGAAGTAGTTTATTTGGTTGCGGCAGACCGCAGTTTCTTTAACGTCTCAGATAACCATTCTTGGCTAGAGACTGCGGCTGATCCCTTGCATTGCACTTGATAGGCTTTACCACTAGAACTACTGGTGCTGGCGCCATCTCGAATGAAGTCTTCCGCACTTTGGATTAGCATATGGTCTTGCAGATAATCGAGTTTCCGCTGTAAATGTTTGCGAGCATCCGCGCCATCATACCAACGACCATTTCGATTAAACTGACAGCCGGAGTTTTCTAAGGCGCTCAGCAGTTGCTGGATTTCGGTCAGCGCTGGTGCCGGCAATTCGGCGGCGCGCGTACTTGGGATCACACTCAATAAGGTGATTAGAGCTAAGCTTCGAATAAGTGATTGCATCGGAATATCCCTAATTGTGCAACTGTGACTGGCAATGAGTCGCTAGTTTGCCGCAAAAGGTTTAAATCGAGCAAGCAACCCGGTTTTAATTTGTGCAAAGACTGCATTCGTATGTTGGGCATAATTTACCTTCCTCAGAAGATGTAAGCTCTTACATTTATTATTGATGGGTTGTACTGCGGCCAAGACTCACACGGGAGAGTGGCATGCTGTCGCAACGATTTCACAC
>JACCDI010780260.1_pt1 | contig 12894 bp, 15 predicted proteins | sample 7442791 | NCBI WGS metagenome assembly JACCDI01 (sample SAMN15323434, study PRJNA562643) | freshwater metagenome | isolation source: river surface water | place: USA:Blue River Watershed | collected 2017-08-15
ACTGGTGGGCGGCCTGAACAAGCTGATCGCCTATGCGCAGCTGACCGGCCAGGCTGTGTCGCTGCAGCTTGCTGAAGAACAGCTCACCGACATCCTTTCAGCCAACCGCCGCCGCATCACCATTGATGAGATTCAGCGGACGGTCTGCCAGTTCTACCGGGTTGACCGGACGGAGATGGCATCAAAGCGCCGCGCCCGTGCCGTGGTCCGTCCGCGGCAGGTTGCCATGTACCTTGCCAAGGTGCTGACCCCGCGCTCCTACCCGGAAATCGGCCGCAAGTTCGGCGGACGCGATCACTCAACCGTGATCCATGCCGTGCGCCTGATCGAAGACCTGCGCGCTCGCGATGCCGACATGGACGGCGACGTGCGCAGCCTGCTGCGCCAATTGGAAAGCTGATCCACTTCCGCCGCTGATCCCAAGCGCCGCAACACCTCGTGCACAGGGTGGTCCACCCTGTTTGGGGGCGGCTCTATTCGGCCAGCAGGACTGACAGCGAGCTTGCCATGCGCGGCGCGATCTCGTCGTCACTGCAAATATCGACCAGGGCCAGACCGTCGATCACCGCGATGACGGCGGCTGCGGTGCCCTCACGGTCGGCGCCTTCGGGCAGGTCGAGCCGGGCATCGACCCACAGCCGGAAACCTGCCATGACCTGGGCCACGATGGCCGGGAACGGCGCTTCGCCCTGCGCGGCGGCGGCGACCACTTCGACCCATAGCCGCATGAAGCGGCGCATGTCCGGCCCGGTGGTGAATGCGGCGGCGCGGCGGACTAGTTCGGCCGGCTTCAGCGGTGCGCCATCGGGGATTGCCTCGGCCAAACGCAAAGACAGTTCGCCTGCCACCCGCGCCATCACGGCTGCCAGCACGTCGGCCTTGTCGGCAAAGTAATAGAGCAGCCTCCGGTCACTCACCCCGGCAGCCTGGGCCAACTGGCGCAGGCTGGTGCGGGCAAGACCATGCGCTAGCAGGTGCCCGGCCAGCCGCTCGATCACCACTTCGCGCTGTTCGTCCCTGATGCTCATCTTGCCTCTTGTAGCACTCGTTACATTCGGATACCATGTAGCAATTGCTACAAGGAGTTGCTGGTCGTGGACGCGCTATACCAGATCCTGCCCGCTGTCGCCGTTGTGCTGGTTGTTGGGACTATGCTTGGCGCTGCCAGCGGCGTCACAGGCTCGTGGCGCTTTGCCGCGGCGGTCTGCGCGCTGTTCACCGGCTGGTCGCTCTACACCATCGCTGCCGATGGGCCGTTCGGCTTCTGGCCTAATCATACCCAGAACGCCTGGGGCAACCAGGTCTGGTTTGACCTGCTGATCGCGATCGGGATCGGCTGGGCCCTACTGCTGCCGCGCGCCCGCGCCGTCGGGATGCGTTCTGCGCCCTGGCTGGTTCTGATCCTCTGTTCGGGATGCATTGGCCTTACCGCCATGCTGGCCCGCTGCCGTTATCTTGAAGCGCGTCGCCCCTGAAGGAGGATACGATCATGAGCATGTTCCGCCTCTACCTGATCGCCTGGATCATCGGCATCACCGCCTATCCTTCGATCACGGTCGCCAACCACGGGCTCGATCTGTTGCCGGTGTTCTTCGGGGACATGGCGAAGATGGGCTGGCCGGGCCAGTTCAACCTCGATTTCTTCGCCTTCCTCTGCCTTGGCGGGCTTTGGCTGGCCTGGCGGCACGACTTCAGCTTGGGCGGGATCGCGTTGGGGCTGTTCATCTTTGCCGGGGGCATGCCGTTCCTGGCCAGCTACCTGCTGGTGCATTCTTACCGGGCAAAGGGCGACATCACGGTGCTGCTGCTTGGCGAAGGGCGTTCAGCATGACCGCCACCCCCAGCCAGATCGTTCGGGCATTCCTGAAGGCGATGGAGCCGCTCGACTATGACCGGGCAACCGCGCTGGTTGCTCCAGACTGCATCTATACCAACCCTCCGCCTATCGGTACCGTCATTGGGCCCGCTGGCATCCGCGCCGTGCTTGAACCGTTCTTTGCACCGACCTTGGAGAACGAGTTCCGCATCCTGCGCGAAGCGGTATGCGGCCCGGTGGTCATGCTTGAACGGCTCGACCGGCACTGGCTGGCGGACAAGTGGGTCGAATTGCCGGTTACCGGGGTGTTCGAGGTAGAGGACGGCCTGATCACCTACTGGCGCGACTATTTCGATGCCGCGACGATCCTGTCACAGTGGCCAGCGCCGGGCGCCTGACCGGACAGGAGATAACCATGGATGTCCTTCGCACTGATGACAGTCGATTCGTCGGCCTGCCCGGCTTCGACTTCGCGCCGCACTATCTTGACGATCTAGCGGGTTACGACGGATTGCGGATCCATTATCTTGATGAGGGACCCGCCGAAGCCACCGAGACGTTCCTGTGCCTGCATGGCCAACCGACTTGGTCTTATCTCTATCGCAAGATGATCCCGGTTTTTACCGGGGCCGGACGCCGGGTGATTGCCCCCGACCTGCTCGGTTTTGGCCGATCAGACAAACCGGTCGATGAACGGGTCTACACCTTTGCTTTTCATCGCGGGATGCTGATGGCGCTGATCGAGCGGCTCGGGCTTCAGCGAGTTACCCTGGTTTGCCAGGATTGGGGCGGAATCCTTGGCCTGACCATCCCGCCTGCCATGCCGGAGCGTTTTGTCCGGCTATTGGTGATGAATACTACTATCCCACTGGGACAGCCAGTTAGTGAAGGATTCGACCGCTGGCGAGCGTTCAATCGCAGCCAGCCGGACCTTGATGTTGCGGCACTGATGCAGCGCTCGCAGCCGGACATGACAATCGCCGAGGCTGCGGCCTACGCCGCGCCCTTCCCGGACGCGCGCTTCAAGGCCGGGGTCCGCCGCTTTCCCGAACTCGTCATGACCGATCCCGGGATGGCGGGAATTGTTGAGGCCGAACGAGCCGTGCGGTTCTGGCGTGAGGAATGGACCAGCCCGACCTTCATGGCAGTTGGAATGACCGATCCGGTGCTGGGGCCAGAGGTGATGGCCCGGTTGCGCGCCACAATCCATGGTTGCCCACCCCCGCTTGAAGTGGCCGATGGCGGCCACTTCGTCCAGGAAAAGGGCGAGGGAATCGCCCGCGCCGCACTGGCAGCCTTCGGGCTTTAGGCGCTCAAGCCGCCATCGACGATCAGCTCGCTGCCGGTGGTAAAGGCGGCACGGTCGCTGGCCAGGAAGACGACGGCATCGGCCACGTTTTGCGGCTCACCCAGGTGGCCCAGCGGGTGCATGGCTGAGACATTGGCCAGCGTTTCGTTGTTGCCGGTGCCCTGGGCCACGGCGAAATCGTCGATCAGCTTGCGGCCCATGTCGGTATCGATCACCCCGGGGTGGACCGAATTGACCCGGATCCGGGCTGCCGCCAGTTCCTTGGCGCAGCCTTTGGTGAACAGACGCACGGCGCCCTTGGTGCTGTTATAGCAGGTACCGCCAGCCGCCCCTTCGATCCCCGCCACTGACGACAGGTTAACGATCGCTGTGCCGCCCCGCCATAGATGCGCGCGTTCGGCCAGCAGCGGGATGGCGGCACGGGTGCCCAGGAATACCCCTTCGACATTGACCGCGTGCAGCCGCCGCCAGTCATCCAGCGTGGTCTCCATGATCGGTTTGAACAGCCACAGCCCGGCATTGTTGACCAGTGCGTCCAGTCCGCCAAGCTCGGCGCGGAGCCAGTCCATCGTTGCGGACCAGTCGGCCTCGCTCGTCACATCCTGCGCGCGAGCGATCCCGCCGATTTCGGCAGCGAGGTCCTCCGGCGCGGTGAGGTCGGTCACAGCAACTTTCGCGCCCGCCGCTGCCAGAGCCCGTGCTGCAGCCGCGCCGAGCCCGCGTGAGGCTCCGGTTACAAGGGCGATCCGGCCGTCCATATCGCCCATGGTCTAGGCCTCCACAATCTGGCGCGCGAGTTCGTCGCGCAGTTCGCGGCGCAGGAACTTGCCATTGGCATTGCGCGGCAGGGCCTGATCCATGAACCAGACGTAACGCGGCACCTTGTGCTTCGCCATCACGCCGCCGCAATGAATGCGGAGCGTTTCGGCATCGAGCGCCGCACCGGGCTTGAGCACGACGGCCACACCCACTTCCTCGCCCAGGCGTTCGTCCGGGACGCCGAACACGCAGCATTCGGCGACGGCGGGGTGGCGATAGATTCCGGCCTCAACTTCGGTGCAGAACACGTTTTCACCGCCGCGCAGGACCATGTCCTTCTTGCGGTCGACGATATAGATGAAGCCGTCTGCGTCGATCCGGGCGACGTCCCCGGTGTGGAGCCAGCCATCGGTGAACGAGGCGGCGTTGGCATCGGGCCGGTTGAGGTAGCCCTTGATCACCGATGAGCCCTTGACCCACAATTCACCCACTTCGCCTTGCGGCACGGCCTTGCCGTCATCATCGACGCATTTCACATCGAAGTTGGGCATCGAGGGGCCGGCCGAATCGGGCCGATCGACAAAGAAATCCCCTCCCACCGAGGTGATGATCCCGCAGGTCTCGGTCATGCCATAGCCAGTCGAGGGGCGGGCAGAGGGGATCTTCCGGTCAATCGCGCCAACCTGATCCGGCGGGACCTGCGCTCCGCCGCCTGACATGTTGAGCAGGCTTGAGGTGTCGTACTTGTCAAAATCCGGGTGGTTGATCAGTTCGCGTGCCATCACCGGCACGCCCGACAGGCCGTTGCAGCGTTCCGCCTCGATCAGCTTGAGCGCCTCGCCGGCTTCCCAGCGATACATCAGCACGATCTTGCCGCCCTGCGCCGTGGCGGCATAGGCGGCGCAATTGTTGGCAGTAACGTGAAACAGCGGCGTGGTGACAAGGGTGGCCGGGATCGGTGGTTCGGCCGGGATCGCTGCACCGCCGCCGCGCTCGGTCGCCATGCCGCTGGATGCACCGGCGTAAAGCAGGTTCATCAGGTTTGACACGCATCCGCGGTGGGTCAGCTGGGCACCCTTGGGATGCCCGGTCGTGCCGCTGGTGTAGAAGATACAGGCGTCGCTATCAGGATCGACCGTCACCTCGGGCATGGCCCCGCTGTGTGCGATAACCTTTGCCCAGGGCATCGTCCCTGCGGCTTCAGTCCGGACCGCCACAGTGGTGACCTTGGCCGCCGCGCCGGTGCAGTCAGCCAGCCGAGCAAGGCGCTCTGCATCGGCGAAAATCACCTTGGGGGTCGAATCGGCCAGGGCGTAGTCCAGCTCTTCGGGTGTCCACCAGGCGTTGGTGCCCACTGCCGCCACGCCGATGCACAGGCAGGCCCAATAGATCAGCATCCATTCGGGATAATTGCGCATGGCAATCGCCACGCGGTCACCGGGGCGCAGGCCCTGCTCCCACAGCCAGGCGGCCACGGCCCGCACCTGGTCGTGCGATTGGGCGTAAGTCAGCCGCTCATCCTGATAAACCAGATAATCGCGCGGGCCGAAGGCGGCGGTGGAAAGCCAGAACTCACGTGCCGAGGGCGGGGCATTTTTGTAGACCTTCATCCGGTGGCCCAGCACCTCGGCCTCGATAATCTCGAATGGCCCGCCGGGTCCGGTCAGTTCCTGGCGCACCTGGTGCAGTTGAGCGTAATGCATGCCTCGTCCCGTATTTGTCTTAATTGACCGATTAAGTGCCGCATCGCCGGGGGTGGGGCAAGAGACTTCCTTTGCCCGCGGGTTCAAACGATCCTAAAGCCCCGCTGATGACGCTTGCTCCGGATCGCCTCGATCGTTTTGCCCGGCATATCGTGCTGCCCGAACTGGGCGGTGCGGGGCAGGTTGCGCTGAGCCAGGCCCATGTCGTGCTGGTGGGATGCGGCGGGATCGGTTCGCCCGCACTGCAATACCTGGCCGGAGCAGGGGTTGGAAAGCTGACGTTGATCGACAGTGACGAGGTCGACCTGACCAACCTCCAGCGCCAGACGATTTTCACCGAAGCCGATGTGGGTAGGGCCAAAGCCGAGGCCGCTGCCGATTGGCTCCGGCGGTTTGATGGTGCCATCGAGGTCCGCGCGGTCGTCGGGAGGCTGGAGGGCGATAACGCCGCACGGCTCCTCGAGGGCGCAACCCTGGTGCTTGATGGCTGTGACAATTTCGCGACTCGCCTCGCCGTGTCCGATGCCTGCGTGCGGTTGGGCGTGCCGCTGACCAGCGCGGCCTTGGGGCGCTTTCAGGGGCAAGTGGCCAACTTCGCCGGGCACCTTGATGGCCACAGCTGTTATCGCTGCTTCGTTGGCGATGCCTTCGATGCAGAAGATTGCGATACCTGCGCCGCCGATGGCGTGCTGGGGGCCATGGCCGGGTGGGTCGGAACCATTGCGGCGATGCATGCGGTGCGCGTGCTGGTGCAGGGTCACGCCGCGCTGGGTGATCCGCAATGGGGCAAGGTCCATCTGCTTGATGGGCTGGCACCGTCGCTACGCACGATGCGCATCGTGAAGGATCCTGAGTGCCGGGGTTGCTCAGCCGCCTAGGATTTCGCTGACCCAGGCCGGCACCACCTCGGTCGCTGGGCCAAGCCGGGTTTCGTGAAACCACTGCGAGCCTTGGCTACGCTCCAGGTTGAGCTCCAGCGTCTGTATCCCTAGCTCGCGCGCGTTCCGTACCAGCCCCGCGGCCGGATAGACCGCGCCTGAGGTTCCGATCGAAACGAACAGGTCCGCCTCACGCAGCGCGGCGTAGATATCGCCCATTCGGTAGGGCATTTCGCCAAACCAGACGACGTCCGGCCGAAGCGTTCGCGCCTGACAGACCGGGCAGGCCGGGCGGTCGATCAGCGCGTCGGTCCAGCGGCTGCGCACGTCGCAGGATGTGCACCAGGCGTTGAGGTGCTCGCCATGCATGTGCAGCACGCGCCTTGCCCCACCGCGCTCATGCAGGTCATCAACGTTCTGGGTGACGATCAGCAGATTGCCGTCCCACTTCGCGTCCAGTTCGGCCAGAGCGAAGTGCGCGGCATTGGGCTGCTTTTCCTGAATTGCCGCGCGGCGCATGTCATAGAACCGCAGCACCAGGTCCGGATCACGGGCAAAGGCTTCGGGCGTGGCGACATCCTCAACGCGGTGCTGCTCCCACAGTCCACCAGCTGAACGAAAGGTATCGATGCCGCTTTCGGCGCTGATCCCGGCGCCGGTCAGGATCACGATGTTGCGAATCTCGGTCACTGTTGCCCCTGTATCGTCACCCTGAACTTGTTTCAGGGTCCATTGTGCCTAAAGACTGAACGCCGAGTGTGCGGCACGACGGATGCTGAAACAAGTTCAGCATGACGATCGGGGTGGAGGCGCGGGTGGCAAGAATCGGAATTATCGGCAGCGCGGGTCGGATGGGCCAGGCCCTGGCCGATGCGATCGTCGCGGCGGGTGCGGAACTGGCTGGCGGCGTGGACAAGGGCGGCGATGTGGCTGCTCTCGCTGCGCAAAGCGACGTGCTGGTCGATTTCTCAGCGCCCGCTGCACTGGAAGGGAACCTCGATGCCGCAATGGCGGCTGGGGTTCCCATCGTTGTTGGCACCACCGGGCTGGAAGAGCGCCATCACTGGCTGTGCGACCATGCGGCGGAACGGATTGCCGTTCTTCAGACCGGTAATACTTCGCTTGGCGTGACCTTGCTCGCCCACCTTGTGCGCGAAGCGGCCAGCCGGTTGGGCGAGGATTGGGATATCGAGATTGCTGAAACGCATCACCGCATGAAGGTGGATGCCCCTTCCGGGACCGCGCTGTTGCTGGGCGAAGCGGCAGCGGATGGGCGCGGGATTGATCTCGCCAATCACAGTGCACGCGGCCGCGACGGGATCACCGGCGCGCGTCAATCGGGCGAAATCGGCTTTGCCTCCTTGCGCGGCGGGTCGGTGGCTGGAGACCACACCGTCCACTTCCTTGGCGCGGACGAGCGGCTTTCGCTGACCCATCTGGCCGAGAACCGCACGATCTTTGCCAAGGGTGCCGTCCGCGCGGCGCAGTGGCTCGTCGGTAAACCGGCCGGCCGCTATCGCATGGGCGAGGTGCTTGGCCTTTGAAGCGCGAGCAGATCTTCGAATTCTTTCGCCGTCTTGCCGAAGACAATCCTTCGCCCGAGACCGAGCTGGAATTCGGCAATACCTATCAGTTGCTGGTGGCGGTGACGCTTTCGGCGCAGGCGACCGACGTGGGGGTCAACAAGGCGACCCGGCGGCTGTTCGAACTGGTCAAGACCCCGGCGCAGATGGTCGCGCTGGGGGAGGCGGGGCTGAAGGAGCACATCAAGACCATCGGCCTGTTCAACACCAAGGCCAAGAACGTCATCGCCCTGTCCGAGATCCTGGTGCGCGATTACGGGGGGGAGGTTCCGGCTGACCGTGATGCGCTGACCGAACTGCCCGGCGTGGGCCGCAAGACCGCCAACGTGGTGATGAACTGTGCCTTCGGGGCAGAGACCTTTGCTGTCGACACCCATATCTTCCGGGTCGGCAATCGCACGGGGCTGGCCAAGGGCAAGACCCCGCTGGCGGTCGAGAAGCAGCTAGAGAAGAAGGTGCCGCAACCCTTCCGGGTCGGCGCGCATCACTGGCTGATCCTGCACGGCCGCTACATCTGCAAGGCCCGCACGCCCGAATGCTGGCGCTGCCCAGTGGCAGACCTTTGCGCTTTCAAGCCGAAGACCCCAGCCCCGAAGGGCAAGGGCCTGCAGACTTAACGCTTCTCGTCAAAGTTTGACGGATCGAGATCCAGCCCCGCCCGGCCCTGCGCCGCGGTGTGGGCCCGGGCGTGCGGATGCTCAACAAATTCGGGCTCCTCAACCTCAAGCATGCCTTCCCACTTGGTGATGACCGAAGTGGCGACGGCATTGCCAACCACGTTGGTGGCCGTGCGGCCCATGTCGAGGAATTGATCGATTGCCAGGATGATCGCCACGCCCTCAACCGGCAGCCCGAACATGGCCAGCGTCCCGGTGATCACCACCAGCGAGGCGCGCGGCACAGCGGCGACGCCCTTTGAGCTGATCATCAGCGTGAGCAGGATCGCGATCTGCGTGCCGATCGACAGGTCAATGCCATAGGCCTGGGCGATGAACAGCGTCGCGAAGGACATGTACATCATCGAGCCATCGAGATTGAACGAATAGCCCAGCGGCAACATGAACCCTGAAATCCGGCGCGGCACGCCAAACCGGTCGAGCTGCTCGAACAGCTTGGGCAGGGCCGCCTCGCTCGATGCGGTCGAGAAGGCGATCATCATCGGTTCGCGGATATAGCGGATCAGCGTGAAGATGCGGCGACCCAAGAACAGCCCGCCAATGGTCAGCAGGATCAGCCAGAGCAGGCTGAGCGAGAGGTAAAACTCGGTCACCAGCTCGACATAGGTGCCGAGGATGCCCAGCCCGCTTGAGGCAACGACCTTGGCCAACGCGCCAAACACCGCAAAGGGGGCAAAACGCATCACATAGCCGGTGATCTGCAGCATCATTTCCGCCAGGGCCTCTGCCCCGCGAACGAGCGGAGCTCCCTTCTCGCCCAGCGCGGACAGCGCGACGCCAGCGAACAGCGAGAAGACCAGAATTTGCAGGATATTGTTCGTCGCCATCGCGTCGAAGGCGTTCTTCGGGAAGATGTGCAGGACAAAGTCGAAGAAATCGAGCTTGGCCACTTCGCCCACCGAAGCCGCCGTTGCGGCTGATACGTCAACGCCGACCCCGGGCTGGAAGAAGTTGACCATGACCAGACCCAGACCGATCGAAATCAGGCTGGCAAGGATGAACCAGGTGATCGCGCGGAAGCCGATCCGGCCCAGTGCGGCGCTATCACCCATATGGGCGATGCCCACCACAATCGTCGAAAGGATCAGCGGTGCGACCAGCATCTTGATCAGGTTCAAGAAAATGCTGGAAAGCAGGCCGAAGGTCTTGAGATAGATATCCTTCAGGTCACCTTCCACGCCGAACGGCCAGATCGTGACGGATCCTTTCGGGATGAAGGTAAAGACCAGCCAGCCGGCGACCACGCCCAGTACCATGCCGATCAGGATGTAGAGTGTCAGGCGCCGGTCCATGGCGTGCGTCCCCCGGATTGAAAGATTGTTTCCGTGCAGCCTAACAGGCTGTCGCTGCTATCGCAATCAGCCCGCCAGTGCTGCCTTCGCAATGCGCGCATAGATGCGGGCCAGTGTGTCGAGATCGGGCACGGCCACGGCTTCGTCGCGCTTGTGCATGGTTGCGTTGCACAGACCGAACTCGATCACCGGGCACAGGGCCTTGAGGAACCGCGCATCGCTGGTGCCGCCCGTGGTGCTGGCTTCTGGCGTGACGCCCGTTTCAGCCTCGACCGCTGCCGCGACCATCGCTGAGAACGCGCCTGGCGGGGTCAGGAAGGCCTCGCCCGAAATCACCGCACGGGCGGTGCCGCCATGCTTTTCGGCAATCGCGCTGACCCGGTCAGCCAGTTCCTGGCCGGTGTGGAGATCGTTGAACCGGATTGACAGGCGCGCATGGGCCCGGGCCGGGATCACGTTGGTGGCCGGGTTCCCGACCGTGACGTCAGTGATCTCAAGGTTCGACGGCTGGAACCAGTCGGTCCCTTCGTCGAGCACCAGCGCATTCAGCTCTGCCAGCATGTTGACCAGCGGGCCGATCGGATTGCTGGCAAGGTGCGGGTAGGCGACATGGCCCTCGTTCCCCTCGACCGTCAGCCAGATATTGACCGAGCCGCGGCGACCGATCTTCATCATGTCACCCAGGCGGTTCACGCTGGTCGGCTCACCCACCAGGATCAGATCGGGAATGGCACCGACAGCCCGCATATGATCGATCAGTGGCAGGGTGCCGAAGCGGGCCGGTCCTTCCTCGTCACCGGTGATGATGAAACTGATCGTGCCGGCTTCCTGCGGAACGGCGGACACCGCCGCGACCATCGCCGCGATCGAACCCTTCATGTCGACCGCGCCCCGGCCATAAAGCAGTTCACCCCGCACTTCGGGGGCGAAAGCGCCGGTGGTCCAGCCTTCGCCCGGCGGAACGACATCAAGGTGGCCGGCAAAGCCGAAGTGGCGGCTGCCGGCCGGTCCCTGCCGGATCGCAAAAAGGTTCTCGACCGGACCGTCCGGGGCCTCGCCCGCCAGAAAGCGGTGCACTGCAAAGCCCAGCGGTGCCAGTTGGCCTTCCAGGCAGTCGAACACCAGGCCCGTCGCCGGGGTGACGCTCGGCGCGGCCATCAGCGCCTGGGCCAGGGGCAGCACGGGGGGCAAATTCATGGTCACTTGCTCAAAGCTCCATCCAGCAGGCGGGCCAAGCGCAGCCCGGCCTGGCTGATCCGTTGGCGCAGCGCCGGCAGGCTGGCCTCGATATCCTCGTTGGACCAGACGATTTCCTTGGGGGCTTCACCACCCTTGCAGGGATCGCGGTCGAACGCCCTGGCATAGACAAGGCCCTTGGCCAGTTCCCAGGATTCGCGGCCCCAGTCGGCTATCTCGCCGGTATCGAGCGCAGCGCGTTCTGCCGGGGAGTAACGGCGGATCAGAGGCGGGACCGCGCTGCTGATCCCGCGCTCGGCCATCGGCCCGTCCCAGACCGCGTGGAGGTTGCCGCCCGGCGCAATGCCATACTGCGCGGCGACCTGGTTGCCGCCCAAGTCGTTGTTGTCGCCCGAATGCAGCGGCATGTGCAGATCGCCCACGAAGTGGGTCAGCCAGGCCAGGGCCTCAAGCCGCTGGGCCGCCGGCAGGGTCTTGTCCGCCAGGATCTTGCGGTTGCGCTCGATCTGGCCGGTCACGCAGTTGCCGTTGGCGCAATTGGCCCGCGGGTTATAGGGGCGGCAGATGTTCATCGTCTGGTAGTGCCAGGGGAAGGAATAGGCCCAGCGCCACGACTCGCGTCGGATGCAGTCAGGCCAATAGCTCGCCTCTTCCAGGTTGCGGACATGACAATAGGGGGTGCCAAGGCCCTTTTCGGAACGGAGCAGTTCGCGCACCGCGGCGCGGGTCTGCGGGGTGACATTGGCCCAGGCGATGCTAGCGGTGCTCTGGTGGCCGAATTCGCCCCAAGCAAAGGCCGGGCGCGCCACCAGTGCCGCCACGGCGGCCAGCATCACCGCAATCCACCGCATCACTTTGTTCCGCCTGGTCGGCCCGGTATTTCCCATTGTTCGATTACCCATTCTTCGTCTTCGGCAGCAGCGACCCAGGTCTGCAGCCATTCGTGTTCCCAGATTGCTGCCATATAGGCCTGGGCAAAGCCCGGCACGGCGATCCCGTAAGTCAGGAAGCGGCTGACCACGGGGGCATAGAAAATGTCGGCCGCGCTGAAGGTCCCGAACAGGAATGGCCCGCCGCGCCCAAAGCGCGCCCGTGCCTCGGCCCAGAGCGTCAGGATGCGGACGACATCTTCGCGCGCGTCACTGTCGATTTCCCAGCCCTGGACCTGGCGCCGGATGTTCATCGGGCACTGGCGACGGAGCGCGGCAAAGCCGGAATGCATTTCGGCGACCATTGATCGGGCCATCGCGCGGGCATCGTCAGCCTTTGGCCAAAACCGGTCCCGCCCGACCCGATCGGCCAGGTACTCGACAATCGCCAGGCTGTCCCAGACCACGGCATCGCCATCCCACAGCACCGGCACTTTGCCGGACGAAGGTGCAATCTCGTCATGCTGCTTTTTGCGCTGGTCCCAGTCCTCGCCGTAAAGCGGCACCTGGATTTCCTCGAAGCTGAGGCCCGATTGCTTGGCGGCCAGCCAGCCGCGCAGCGACCACGACGAATAGTTCTTGTTGCCGATGATCAGCTTCATCTTGCCCGGCTAGCCGTTCATCCTGCTGCTGTCGACAATGAACGGGACAGGACGAGGCATTGGCGATCGCCTTTGGTGCGGTTATGGGGCGGGCGATGGACAACCCCGGCCTGCCTGTCTGCGTTGCGGCGCTCTACCAGTTTACCCCC
>JACCDI010861585.1_pt1 | contig 12894 bp, 10 predicted proteins | sample 7442791 | NCBI WGS metagenome assembly JACCDI01 (sample SAMN15323434, study PRJNA562643) | freshwater metagenome | isolation source: river surface water | place: USA:Blue River Watershed | collected 2017-08-15
TGATGGTTCTGTTAGCGGCAAGAATAATTAGGTTATGTGGGGGTTGGGGGTTTGTGAGAAACATAGTACTAAAAATTCTCCTATTATAATGTAAGCCATGTGAATTATTCTTAGATTTAAACACCACACTTTTAATTTCTTTAACTATTTTTGCCTCCTCAACCTTCAATGAACTGTGACTTGTGCTCAACTGTCATTTGAAGGATGCTGTAGCAACAGGTATAGCAATTCCCCTTGAACCTACTGTATTTGACAAGGATTAATGGCTTGGAATTATTTTCTCATGGCAAATTTTGCAGCAAAAAATGATGCAGGTGATATCAGTAAACAACTCACTGGTGCTGGTTATTGCACAGGAAATGTCACAACCATCATCCTGCATATTGATTCAGGATGACACCAATCTGAAGTAATCTAATGGAGACGGCTTTGGTGTGGAGATATGTGACAATCAACATAATGAGATTCTCATCAACATAATTGAAAAAAGTATGAATATTTTTTTGTAACACAAGTGGCGGTTCAAAGCTTCACAAGTCAAGAACGCATGCCCTCATTACCAAAATGGTAGGGCAATTACTTTTTACTAAATTTTTTGACTCATTTGTAATTGCTTTATGTATACATAATTTTCTACTTGTCTCAGTTATGACATCATCATTAAGTATGAACCATGTTGATATGTAAGGACTCAATCTTTTTAGACAATTTTTTAGTCATTTACAAGTTACTTAGTCTTCATTCACCAAATTAATATTTGAATTTGAGAACTAGTGATGTATTTTTTTACCACTTGTGGTATGTTTCTACGTAGCTCGAGAGAGACAAAACAAAGCCACAAAAAGAATGTTGTTGCAAAAACATTGACACAAAATCTGCCATGGCACCAACTGTCTTGGGAATTCAGGATTTTAGGACAGGGGAAGAGGAGTACACACACCCCCTCATCAACTCCACCTCTCTCACCATCACCAGGCATGCTGATGGCAACACTAATCTATCAGTGGATGTAGATTTTGCAAAAAAGTCACTGCGCCTTTCAACTGCCATGAGTCACATTACATTGAAATCTCCCAATGCTGAGATCCCAACATCATTAAAAAATTCTTCACAAGGTCAAGGCACTGGCTATAGTAAACAGAAAATTTTATTTCTTGCAAAGGCATTCATCCATGCCAGTACTGATCCAATCATTGGAACATCTCAAAAGGAAAATCAATTTTTCCAGCAGATTTGCAACATCTGAAACCAGCAGATTGTGAATTACAACAAGCAAAATATTAGTGTTGAGAAGTTCATTCCATTTACCACCCAGACTAAGCACTCTTTGAAGGGTAATAAAATTGGGCAAGAATATTGAAAATCATCTTGGAACGTTGATGGCAATGTATGAAGAAGATATGAAAAAACAAAAGTGGAGCTCCAAAAGAATTTTCCAAATACTTTGACAAATTCATGTGGCTGAAAGGTGAGCCTAAATTTGGGGCCCATTTTTTAAAGTGGTGGGGATCTATTCCAGATGATGTTTTGGTTGTTAATGAATGGATCACATTGGGGATCAACAGGCACTACAGGACCTCAAATGAAAATAAGAAGAGGCCCTGCATTGGACATTACAAAGCAAAAAAATGATAATTGAGGAAAACTCAAAGCCCAAAGCAAAACAACCAACCCTTTTGGATCAGCAGGCAGTTATGTTGAAAAAGGGGGCTGAGCAACTCAACAAACAATCTGAAATGATTTTAAAACAACAAAATGAAGGAATGAACAATTTTTTTGAATTGGAGGCAATGAAATATGCTTCAGAGTCAGATATGAAGGAATATTTTTGAACTGTCTTGGAGCATACTATCTTGATGGAGAAAAAACAGTTGTTGGCATCTCAGATCAAGCATCAAGAACTTTTTAAGAAGTTGAATGAATAAAGAAGACAATGCAGCAGAAAAAGGAAGTGATGATGACAATGATAACGAAATGTAGAAGTAACTAAATAAATTTATTTTACATTTTTTATACTGCCATCATAATTGCTTCCTACTTTTTCCCACCATCTGATGACAACTCTCAGCCTCTGTTTCAAAAATTGTGCCTGGTTGTATTTTTCCAGCAATTCAAGATCAACTGCATCATTATTTCGATTTCATTTGTGTTGATTTGCTGCAAAAAATATCTTCTGCTTCAATATCAATATGTGCATCAACTTTCATCTCTCACCTCTTCCTCATCCAATTCCAATACATTTGCATTGTGGATTGCCATGTTGTGTGCATCCTCAGTCTCTGGATCTTCGCTGTTTTCAATGCACTGAACAACCATTGCATTATCTAAACCAATACACAATTTGATGACATATAAATGTCATCAACATAATGTAACTGCACTGGTGTTTGATTAAATTTGAATTTTTTGAAAGCACACCAAAACCATATTTGATATTTTTCCTTACCTGCTCCTGTCATTTTGCAAATTTAGGTTCAGAAAATGACACTGGAACTGAAATCATTTTATCAAAATGAGTTCAGGATAAAGCCCATCTTCCAAAAACTACAACTCAGTGAATTCTTTTCTGTCAATTTTGAAAACAAAATCAATTTTTTCAAATGTTGTGTCAATAAAAGATTCATGAAAATGACTGTAATCCCAAATATTCAAATCATTTAATGATCCTGCATGACCAAATTCATGATACCAGAAAAATAGTTGTAGTTGCAGCTGGCCTCTGTTACCATTGTAGGAACAACATCTTTTCCCACATGTTGCCTGTCAAGTGAGAAGGGACAGTTTTCTCAATGAACTTACATGCAATCCAAGCATCCAGCCATACCTTTGTCCCCATGTTGGATTTTGTGTAGGTTTGTCATGTTCTTTACATCTCTTTTTGTCATATGCCTCAAAAATTGTGAGATATCTGATCTCTTTGAACCATTCCATGTGCAAGTTTGGATGCTGCTTCTCTCACAGAGCTCTCTCCTATTTGGAAATAGTCACAAATTGCTGAAAAAGAAATGTCAAACAATCACACCTTTAAACAAGCCAGTAGCTTCACTTCTGGTTTAATTTTGATTCTCTTTGTGCAATCAAACCCATCACGTCAATATGTGTCTTCTGATGCAAGAGTCTGAAGGATATACCCAAAGATGATGCATGTAATTTGAAATTGACATTCAAACTGTTTGTCATCACATCAGGACACATGGCTAAGGTAGATGGCTATCACTGAAGAATTTGCAAGTTCACAACTGTACCTCACAAAATGGTGTCTACGCTTTGGCCTGTTTTCGTATTTTCCTCTTCACTGTTATTGTCATCATTTCTATGGATATGGAAAAATGTTGCATGGAGGGAGAGGATGGAAACAGTACTCAGCTGCATAATTGGCCGAATCAATGAAAGGAAGATTGCTGGTTGTGGCATTGTTTATCTTTTCTTTGTGTGTGGGTGGGAAGCAGCATGAGCTGTTTTTTTCACTTTTCATGTTTGCAAGTTTTTAGCTTGATTTACTCGACATACAGACAAAATAAGTTCAAAAATAGCTCCAAGCAATAATGATCAGTCTAACAATCTTATGACTATGTTGGTACAAGTTTAATGGCAAACTTGTCGCAAGATCAACTCATCATATTGTCTACATGAAAATAGTACCGAATTTTTTTGTGTGACATGTTGCAACAAGTTAGACAAAACAAAAAATAGAACAGTCATAACATTGCTGCAATGGCCATAAAATCAAATTGGTTTCTGTGTGTGTGGCTGTCACCATCCCTATCAAGTGACAAAAGCCTTTCCCATGTCATGGTGAAGGCAACTGTCACCAGTTTTGGTTTCTTAGGTCAAGTTAGCTGACTTATGATGTGCGTTGCAGCTGCAATAGAATTGTAACATTTATTTAATTCATAAGATATGAAAATATCAAAATCAAATATCATTATGAATAAAACAGAGATTTGTATTAAATTTATACTTCTGCTTGTTCTATCTGACTGCAAGTTCCCTATTCATTAATTTCCTTCTTTTCAAATTTTTACCATTTTTCATCCTTAATTTTTTCCTCTAATTGATTAAGCTTGCAAATTTCCATGATATTAATGGAACCCTTCATCTTCAATTTCTCAAGTACATGCATATGTCCAAGATCAGTGTCTTCCATTTTGATCTCCATCTTATGGAGATGACAAAGTTCTGCTTTGTCATTAGGACCCCATGGCTGAAAGCAGCAAGAGGTTGATTGCATTGCTTGATCTCCTCCCATTTTTCTGCTTTTTACCTTTGTTCCCATGTTTTGCTTTGGGAATATGATACATGAGAAGAAGTTTTACTAACTCTGGCCCATGCAATTCGTCAACAGTTTTGTTCTGGTCACGCCCTGCATTCCCTTCAACTGACCACACCTCAAACCATGATTGATCCTGTTCCTCCACCTCCATTTTGCTGATTTTCTCTTTCCTTTTGTTTGATGCTGCTGACTTGAAAAAGTCATCTCCCATCATGTGCGCTCCTCCTATTGTGCAAAATAAGCTTCCATGAGTTTTGGCCTCAGCAATCAATGCAATCTGCTCTTGCAAGTGAGGTACAGTCACCATCTGTTTCTGCACTTTATTAACTTCAACTGAAAGTGCATCATCATTGTAACCATTTGTTGACTGCAAGTGGCAACTCACTCAGTTTGCTTTGTCCAACATCTTTGCCATATCATTGATTTTGTCTTCAGCATCACTAAACTCCTGTTGGACTTGCTTTGACTCCAAATATTTTTTGGCCAATGGAGCTACTCCCACCTTTTCCCATGCTGCAATGCATTTTTGATTGAGAACGCATCTTCAAATGCACTGTTCCTTACTTGACATTTGCTCACTGGATCAGTCACCCAAAAACTATCATCCCAATAAGATACTGTTGAATATGGCATGGTTGATTGGTGTTTAATTGCTACTGTGTGACATAATCCAGGTTTGATCAGAAAGTGGACTTGAAAGGCCCCTAATTTTGATTTGTCTCTTGACTCATTGCAGTGGTGTTTGGGACTTCTGAATATTTATAAACACCAATCAACTGAAGAGTTGCCAACAAGTCATAATGCAATCTGTCAAAACCACTATCAATTTTTATCATCACAAGCTTTCCAGGAACGTTCTCAACATCTGGAAAGAGTGGAATGATGGAGCCTAAAATAAACTTTTGAACTTATCATCATCTGATCCTCCCTATAAATTTATTCCAAATGTCACCAGCCAATACTTAGTATTGCTGCATCCAAATTTTCCATTCATGTTTGGCATGAACTCCATTATCTCTGTGTGCAACCGCATAATATCTTCACTTTGTGCCATAGTGAAGATTTGAAAGTGGGGGGTATGGCCTCTCCAGCTGAAGTGTTCCCTGTAATTATTGGTCATTGTCAGCAATGACTTGGAAAAAGCCATTCCAACCTCAGGCAAATATTTCCAACATATAATTGCTGGAGGCCTTCCCCTCTGCCCTCACCCACCATCCAAGGCAAGGAATGTCTCATCAATGTTGAGCACTCGTTCAAGTTAATTTTTGGGGGTTTTAACCTCACCATTTTCACTGATTCTAGCAAACCCCAATTCAAGCAAATCATTTTCAAGAATTTTCAAACCAAATCTTCCAATTGTTGTAGGTTGTCCACCTTATCCTCTTCTTCTCATGACTGTTGCATTTTGTTGCTGAGATATCAATTGCTGTGTCCCTCAAAAGCCAATTCAATAACTCATATGTCACCTTTACCACCTTCCTAACAAGCCAATTAAATTTTCTTGCTAGAATCTTTCTCACATTGTCACAAATTCTCCCATTGTATTGGTTGATTTTCACGAGACATTCGAAAGCTGAGCAGATTGTATTATAGATGAAAGGGGGGATTTTCGCCAGGAGATCCATTCTTCACTGGAGACTGTCCAGCAAGATCATGTTTTACATAGCATTGAATTGATCAGTTACACAGGTTAGTGCCAAATTTTTCATTCACTTTCTCACAAATTTTCCTGGCACTCATTCCTTTTTCCCTTTTGAACCTCCTTTGAATACCATGTTGTTGCCTACTTGTGTAATTTCGAATTATACTTCAAAGCTTCAGTTTGTCAACTCTATATTGCTGGGTTTGAACAGATGTTTGCAGGATTTTTTTGATCTTTGGAGGAGGCATTCAGTAATATTGCATATCACATATTGCTTGCTAATCCTGTTCAAAGAAGTTGGAATTCAGTTATCTGTATGTTGAGTCTGGTTCTTGTCATTGGAAGATGCCAATGCATTTGATGGAGGTAATGGGATGGTCTCTGCTTTGAGTTGTTTGGCAAGTTGGTGGACCAGTTGCTGCAAAGTGCGGTCCCTTGCCTTGCTGTCTGAGTATCCCTTGGCTCTGATAGCCTCAGGGACCTTCAATTTCAAGTCCTATGAAGCGCCAGATAAGAGCTTGGCCGCCCACTTTAGCCAGGGATCTTTTTTGGTGGCTTCTTAAGAGTTTGTTGGCATGGTTGTGTTGCATGATTGATTAGAATAATACTCAAAAAATTGAATGTTACTTGAATGGATTGGCAAATGAACAAGAAAAAACATTCATGAAGTGTGACTTTGACTGTCCCGAAACACTTTCAAAGAAAATACAGACTATACATATTGCATATCAAAATCAAGCTGACATTATGCTCTACAAATCTAGTTTAGGTCAAAATCACTGTACAAAGGGTCATTCATAAGTAAATTGAACTTAAAGATATTTTTGATGGTCAGACTTTTTTGTAACAAATTGGGTGAAACAAGTTTGACATTAATTTTGTACCATGTTGTACTGCCCCTCTCTCCCCAAGATTGGTGGTATCCAAATAAAGTTTTCCAATTTTAAAAGCCCTGCAATTCATATTTTTCACTCCACTCTCTCTCTCTCTCTCTCTCTCATTTTCTCTCTCTTGCTCTAAACAGGAGCTTGCTTGTCAAAAAATTGAAGAATGTTTTTAGACATAGCTTTTTCAAACTGTATAGTATGAGGTACTTTGAGCTAAATTTTTGATTTGTCATTTTTGAAACCATGTAATGGAGCTGAATGAGTATATAGTTTTGAAAATATAATCATGAAATTTAAATAAGTAGTTTCAGATTTATCAGTTGATCAATTGAAATCAACCATTAGGAGAAAAAATTAGTGACACTTACAATTGATAGAAATGCATCTTTTTTGTGTGAGTGAGAGCCTGTGCAGGTCACCATTTTATTGTATGCTTCCTTTTCTCACAAACATCAACAACCTCATATTTCTCTAAAAACTGCTGAATCAAAAAAAACCAAACCCATCAACACAATGTTGGATAATTTCAACAATGCAATGCCCCCAATTGTTATCTCATATTCACTGAAGGCCTGAAACTCCAAGGAAATGCATGGCACCGTCAAAATAAGTGTGGATAGAATACAAAAGTTTCTTTTGATGTATTTCTTGACAAGTACACCAAATTTGTTGGAGCCTATGTTAACCACCCAACATACATTGATGTCATTGGATGCCAGGCAGCATACAATTGTCACCAAGTCCTTCAAAATGACCATGCAACAGCAAAAAGAATAGTTAATTTCATCCAAACTTCATACCTTCAGCTACCATAAAAAATGGAATAAGATTTTTACTACTCAATAAAGGAGAGTATACAGTCTCCTAAAACCAGCACTCCTTTCAAACAATAACAAATGCTGGCTTCTCCTTCAACAAGCAGTTAATACCAATGGTGATGTCAGTTGTAATGGCAGCAATGAGGGCTAAGTGGTGGAAAGGGCAAGAAAAATTATGTTTCTGTTCATTGCAAAATTTCATTTTGTTTGCATCCTCTGTGAATGTTTGATGATCTTTCCATTTTGCAGGTAGTTGTATCAGCTATAGTTATTGTGATGGTAATGACAGTGGCAAGAAAGCTGGAAACAAAAATGACAATGAAAATGGAAATGGAAAAAGTAATACCAATGACAATGGCAAGTAAAATCAAGTTTGCATTTGTTGACATACTTTCTTTTGTTCAATGCAGCAGGCCAGATCTATATTGAGATCATGAAAATTAAACCTCATGAGGAGCCACTATCACATAGGGGAATTAGGAACAGGGAGATTGTTTGATGCTTTATATTCTATGAAAAGTTATCTTGAATATTTGAAGAAATATTCTGAACCTCTTGTCATGAAACTTGTGCCCACTGCTTTTGGTGTGGAAGTGAGGGGTGAAGCAGAAACTGATTGTTTCCCACCCCACTACACCAAGCTTGGAATCTACCAAGATTGGTGCTTTCTGATAGGACATATCATCACATTTGCAAAAAAGTTTGCAGCAAGAAAAACTACCAAAGTCAGTGGCTCAGCCAGCTATTTGATGGTGATGAGTGGCCTGAGGAATCTGAACAATGCCATGTAGTGTCTTTTAGTTGTTTGAAGAAATTTTGGTGGCAAACTATCTTTTCCTTGTCATCAGAGAATGAAGCAAGGGTACTTGTGCCACATGCTTTGAAACATTTGATGGAATATGCTCTGTGAATGAACATAAGGTTGAGGTCCTGCATCATTTGATGATAAAGAAAAGTGAGGAGTATCTCCAAGAACTGCTTGCACTTGAACAATCTTATTCAGAAAAGGGGAGGGAGCATGTCCAGCAATACAAAGCACAGTGAGAGATGGTGAAGTGGTATGTTGCTGTTGCCAAAAAAGAAGTTGCAGATGGAAGAGTATTATAAGACAGTACATGAGTCATCACCAAATAAATGGGTCAAAATGTATGCAGACCTTACCTTTGGACAGATCAAACTGATACAATATATCACCTCTCACCAGTAGCTGACATTCTTTCAGGTTTTAGTCACAATATTCAGGATATCATGAATGTATTTGTATGGTGAGGCACAATGTGGGTAAGGTGATAATAGTGTTGTGTCTTGTTTTTATTGTTACCATCCATTGAGCTTGTTCTTGTAATGTTTTGCTCACTTTCACACACATCTAGACGTTTATACCTATCATGTCCAATGGTAGATTTGTGGCTAGGTTAAACCTAGATAAATTGTTTGACACTTGGTTCATAACTGTGCAGGACAAAACAAGAATAAAACCACGGTCAAGTTTAAATTTTAGTTTCAGAGTGTGGGTTTGTGAAGAGGGTGTCACTTATTTTCCTTGTCAAAAGTAACACAAAGATATTTACAGTTGTCATTATAATCATCTTGTGAAGCAAACATACCACAAAAAGAGCATTTACACCAAAGAATAGTTGGATGAAGTGTCCTGGGCAAGTGATTTTGTCACTGTGAACTGTATGACTTGTGATTGGATCTAGGATTTTGGCAACTGGCAAATGGGTTTTTGTTGAGTCATGGTTTGAATCACCAATTATCATGTTTTCACTTTGGTGAAAAAGAACAGTCACTCACTCATTACTGATAGAAGACGATTTTATTCAGAAGACAAAGTGAAAGCTCCAATCAATCTGATGCTGTCTGCAAGAAGAAAGGGACCTTTGAGGAAATACATGGCAGATGAAATTAGTGCAAATCTCCTGAATATGAATAAAACTCTCACATTATCATCATTTGAACAAAGCAGCATGAACTGTTTATCAAGTGGTGACAGTAGTATCAGAAGAGCATAGAGATACATTTTGTTCAAAACCAAGTGATGAGTCCATGAGCAAGTACTTGAAACAGAAAGGGTGCAAAAAACAATGAGGGCCCAATGAAAGAAGAATCTAAGCTGAAAATAGAGGATGAAATCAATGATGGTGGTGGGATAAGATGGCGCTATAAGCTGTCATAGTAGGGCAACAAGAGCAACAAGCTGTTACTAGAGGCTGACAAAAAGTTAGTGTTTACAGGAGTCTGACAATCAGAAAGATATTTCTAGAGCAGACTTATGTTTGCCATCCATATTTTGCACAACAAGAGGCTATGTAAAAACAGTGATAAGTATATGTGGATGTCAATAATATTATTCTTTTTGTGATTTTTCACTATAGTTTGCACTAGCTCTTTTTGGCCAATTCTGATGGGCATGTTAGGTTGAGACAGAGCCCATTGTCAGCTCACCACATCAGAAAAGTTTGGTGTATGATTTTGCATTGCTTTTTTGGTCATTTACTACTCTTATCAGATTTTTCATTAAGCGCCTGATATAATGTAGTTTTTGATATTGCAAAATTTCAGTGACTTTTGTATACTGTTTGCATAGCCCATTGAATTTTTACTGCTTTGTATACCATATGAAATTTTTCATTTGCAAATACTGATCACATACCGTTCATTCTGACATATACCAGCTGTATAGTCATTTTCATGGAGAAATATCAGTATTGATACCTTGGATATACTCTTGACATGGTCATTATTTTAAAAATCATACACAGAAGTATGATACATATTCATCATACATTATACTACATACTCTATGTCATGATTATCATTAAAATGAATATGATAGATATTTCATATGTTATGTAGCTAATACTCCTTTTTTTACATGAAAATGGTTACATATAATTGCAACTGTTATTTGCATACTATATTTTTACATAATTTTGATTTCAATTTTTTCATCTGTTTCTCATAATATTTTTATTTCTCTTTTCATAACTAATATCATGCAATGTCCATCATATTATCATGTTATGGCACTATGTCATGAAGATAAACAAATCCTTACTTTCAATGCAAGCATGGAACATGTTTGGTAGCAGGAGTACAATGCAAATATTACAATATAATCAAACTTTCAAAAAAGGATACATCAATAACATCAAATATGTCATGCTAAAGCACTACAAACAGGAGCATCTAAATTCCTGCATCTTTTCACATCATCACCACCAAATTGATCCAGCAATATCACTGATATCAACACATTTCATATGATTTCTTGTATGATTGAAAATGCTTTAGACAGCTAAATCAAATAATCCTGAGACAGTTTTGTTATCATCATCAACCATCATCTATTGATACCATTTCAACCAGTCATCTGTATTGCTAATTTAGTTGATTTAATAGTGAACTATTTTTTCTCAATATGTTGTATCCACCACATGGTGATGCATGTGGTATAGTTTGGAGTGCTTTCACCCACACTGCCAATACTTCATGCAATGATAACACATTGACAGAGACCAAATATTTAAAAGAGCTACAAACTGATGCCAAAGGCTAATCAAAACACCATTGGAGCCATTGAAAATGATCATTAACTAAAGCAATGTCAACAAAAATATTCTTTCTCATTTTTCTATTCATGACAAAGACATGTACAGAATGGGCATGGACAGCAAGCATTCTTTGTAAGACAACCTTCCAGTACCAACTCTAATTAACATCTTGTACTGCTCCAAATATGATATGTCAAAATAGCCTAAAAGCTAACAAAGTAGTGAAATGATAAAATAGATGTGATATAAGCACAGTTTCAGGTTTTTTGAGCTATTTTGACTATCTGAGAAATGAATTGCGCTTTCCCAGGTGATAAAGGGGAAAGGGAACCAAAAATTGATCAAGGAACATGTAGTATGTGTTCAGGATCTTCAATCAAATCTTTTGTATCTTCAGATCTTCAATTTTCACGTAAATCCTGGTATTTCATGAGTAGGAATCGATGCAGTGATGTACAGAATGGATATAAAACGATACTGGAGCGTTCCTCTAACCATCTGGTTCGATTCTGGAAGCTCAGGCAACCTCAAGATCATTTCAATCTTGGCTGGATTGATGATTGCACTTACTTCCCTTTTTCATGCAAATTCAAACAAAACAAATAACATCCAAAGTGACCATCAACAGTATTCATTATTTACATCCCCGTAGACGTAATTGTCAACAAAGAGGTGGTGTGGTGTAGGTTTCATGGAGCTGTCCGGTTGAAGGACTCCAATGTGTTGTGAATCCTGCTGTGCCAGAGTGACCTTTCTCAATTTTTGATTCTGCAAGCTGTTATCCCATTTGAGTTTGTCCAGATGGTGCTTGCGTTTCTCCTTGATTGAGTCATCATTGAACAGCGCTGTGGCAAGTTTCTCTGCTATTCTTGGATTGGTTCCCAACTGGCTGGGCTGAAGTCAGAACCAAATGTGAGACTGCAATGCAGGAAGAGGACATTGCCAATTACAAATGTGAAGGCACTCATAATGTCAAGATGTTTTTTGTACCTGTGGTACTGGCAGTTGTGGCAGTGTAAAACCAAGAATGCATAGGATTGGTGGGTCATTGGGTGGGACTGTGGTGGGAAAGGAGAGGAATTGGAATAAAAGATGGGTGGGACACTAAGGAGTATAGGAAATTACTCACTTGTAGTCCTTATCTAATTATTTGCTTTTAGGTTTCTCACCAGGCATAGTCTCTACTGGCGCCTCCACAGGGGAAACTATGTTAGGGTGGACCATGTTGGGGTTGAACAAAAGAGACAAAGTGGAACAAATGTGCTGTATCCAAATGATTCTGTCTTGGATGTTCATGCTATTGATATTGATATGGAGACCAGGGAAAGGGTGGAGGCAACAAGCCACACCTTTTTGGAGGAAGGCTCTTCAGAACCAACCTTGCTGGCCAGGTGGCATGGGTATCTGGAAAGGGTGCAGATGATGTCTCCCAGTGGTTTGTTGTCTTGGCACTGTGGTGTCCTCAGGTGCCCCAAGCCAGGTGGCATAATGGGGTTGTGGTCACAGTATTCCAAGCTGGCAGTACCATGGTTGTGATTGTTGTATGGCCAAGTGTGTGCCCCTCAGTGCGGGTCTGCAGGGGGCATGAACCAATGTTTTTTGGCCATTGCTTGATAGGATGCTTCATTGCACTTGCGTTTAAGGTTGGAGTCATTGTACAATGGCAATGTGGGTAGTACCATACCTCTGTTGTAACAATGTTGAGTTGGTTGAGGCA
>JACCDI011226568.1_pt1 | contig 12893 bp, 11 predicted proteins | sample 7442791 | NCBI WGS metagenome assembly JACCDI01 (sample SAMN15323434, study PRJNA562643) | freshwater metagenome | isolation source: river surface water | place: USA:Blue River Watershed | collected 2017-08-15
TGCTCATCCCTTGCGAATGCTAGCGTAGGTCGCCAGTTCGATTCCGGCTATCGGCACCAAATCAAAAGCCCAGTCTCTCGACTGGGCTTTTTTCATGCGCGCCCGATCGGCTTCAGCGCGTGATGCGGGCCGAATCCTGCAACTTCTTGAGCAAGGCCAGGCGGCGGTTTTGCATCAGGGCCGCCTGCAGCTGGGGCCTGCTTTGCTCGAAAGCCGGCACCTGGTAGGGGCGTTTGCCCAACAGGCGGACCACATGCCAGAACGGCCCCACCTGGATGGGCGCGGCCGACACCGAGCCGGTGGCCAGATTGACCACCACGTTCGAGATCGCCGGCGTCATCTGGTCGGCCAGCAGCCAGCCCAGCTCACCGCCGCGCTCCTTGCTCGCATCCACCGAGCGCGCCCTGGCCTGCGATTCAAACGACTGGCCCGAACGCAGCGCCGCCATCACGGCACGGGCATCGGCCTCGTTCTCGAGCACGATGGTGGCCAACTGGTATTGCTGCAAATCACCGGCACTGAGCACCCTCACCTGCCGGTCGTATTCGGCCTTGAGTTCAGCCTCGGTGATCGGGGTCTTGCTCAAATCGTCTTGCAACAAGGCGTCGATCAGCACGTTCTGTCGCAGCACCTGCAGCGCATCTTCGGTGTCCCGGCGCTTGTCCAGGCCTCGGCGAACGGCCTCCTGGGTCATCAGTTCACGCGCGATCAATTCGTCCCGCAGCGCGGCACGCAAAGCGGGGCTGTCGCTCTGCCCCTGGGCCACATTGGCCTGCACATTGCGGTCCATCAGACGCGCAGGAATGCTCACCCCATTGACCACGGCCACGGGCGCATCAGCAGCCCAGGCCCCAGCCGCCCCCACCAGGGCCAGCGTGCCCAACACAGCTTTTGTCCACGCCATCCAGCTTGATCGCATAAACCATTCTTTCTCTTGCATCTATGTTCAGCGCAAATCCAGCACCACACTGTCGAGCTTGGCCAGCAGGACCGGGGTCTGACGGCCCAGGGCCATGATGGCACCGGCCAAGACCGTGTTCATGCTCCTTTGCGCCAATTGTTTGGATTCCGGACTGGGCGCCACCACCACCATGCGCCGGTTGACGATGCCCCCCTGGAATTCCACCAGTTGGCCGTTGCCAACTCAACCCATAGAGCATCACCCCGTAAATCGACAGGGTGGAGCCCCGGAGCATCTCCACGCCCAGGCCCGGCAGGATGCTCAGCCCCAGCACAACCAGGATCAGCGCGTAGTAAGAGACCAGTGCTGCGCGTGGCAAAACATAAGCTGGGGGCTGCTCGCCAGAGGGGGCTCGGGGCCTGACGCACAGGGCGACGAGCAGGAGCGAAATCAAAATCACGCTCACATAAAGGGTGTTGAGCTGCAACGAGGCGTGTTCTTGCCCGAGCACCATCAGTGTCATGGCCACCACGGAACAAGCCAGCAGCGCGCGCATGAGCCAGTGCGCCCAGCGCGGCATGGCGTATTCCGACAGGAACCGGTACTCAAACAGGCAGGACAAGCCGCTGGTGAACAGCACCAGCCAGCTGTACAGCGCGTCTTGCGTGTCGGGCGTGAGGTGGCCAGAGAGCACGATGCGGTGATAGCCCAGAAAGCAGGCGGTGTACAAAAAAAGCACGGTCTGCCGCAGCACGAACAGGCCATTGACCTGATCGCGGTCCCGCAGCCAGGCCAGCAGGACCCAGACCAGGCAAGACAAGATCACCGCCAGCAGGCCCGAGTAAACCAGTCCCAGGCTTTGCTCCTCGCGCAGCATCTCGCGCGGCGCCAGGGCCTCCACATGCATGAGCTGCGTGCTGGTGGTCACCAGGCGCAACCAGACCTCGCGCGGCGCCGGCTGCGCCGGGATCAGGAAGCTGTGGTTGAGCGATTCGAATTCGCTCGCCGAAAACAGGGTGGTGTCTCCGGCGCGGCGGGGCGCCCGGCCTTGCGCCAGGTCGACGGGGTCGTACAAGGTGATCTCATCGAGAAACACCGGGCGAATGCGCAGCACCAGCGCATCGGTGCCGGGGTGCGCGCTCGCGCCGATCGTGAGCCGAATCCACTGCGCCTGCCGACCAAAGCCTTGGCTGAGCACGCCCGTGTAGGGGGTGTAGCGGGCTTGGCGCGCCTGCTCAAAGCTGGCCGTACCGGTGGGATCGGTCCAATACGCGGTGGCCAGGATGTGGTCGTGGGCGTGGCTGGTCACAGGCCAAAGCGCCCAACACAGCACACATGCGCTCAGCCAACGCCAAGCCGCAGCGACGAACAGGGGGAAATGCGATTGCATGGTCCTGCAGAGTGTAGAGCGTAGGCGCGGTCTCCGACCGCGGTGGTTTTGGTAGGAGCGGTCTCCGACCGCGATTGAACCTTCTTGGACACCCCATCGCGGTCAGAGACCGCTCCTACGGGGGGTCAGACCTGCCAGGCGACCCGATCGCGGTCGGAAGCCGCGCCTACAGGCGCCCGATGACCGCGTGGTTACAGGTCTTCGGGCAAGTCCGCTTCTTCGGTGTCCGCGTGCTGGCCCATCACCACGCCGCGCAGGGTCTCGCGCAGCATTTTCTTTTCGGGCAGGCTCAGGGCGCGGGCCAGGCGCTGGCGCATGCGCAGCAGCAGCTGGCGATCGACTTCCTGCGGGATGCCGCGGCTGATCTGCAGCGCATCGCGCAGGTCCTCGCGCAGGTCTTCGGGCTCGTCGGCCCACCAGGCGCTCACCACCTCCTGCATGGACTTGCGCAGTTCTTCCACGTCTTCGACCGACAGGCCCATGCCGGTGGGCACCTTGCCCTGCAGCATGTCGGCCAGGGCCTGCGAATTGACGACGACGCGGCGGTCGGCCTGCGACAGCAGACGCGCCCAGCCCGGGTCGCTGCGCACCATCTGCGGCATGTTGCGGGCCGACTCGTCGGCCAGCAGGTGCACGCTCAGGCCGCTGAGCTGGGCTTCGTCGATGGCGCCCAAAAAGCGTTCGTCGTCGCTGGCCACCAGCACGTGGTCACAGGCGTGGTGTTCGGCCAGCTGCTTGAGGTCGTGGCCGAGCGAGCGCAGCAGCGAGGCGCCGCCGTCGGCATCGTGCGCCTGCACCAGGCGCACGATCTGGTCATCGATGACCAGACCGTCCGAACGGTCGCTGTACCAGTAGATGCGGCGCAGGTCGACATCGAGCCCGGACTGCGACAGGGCCTGCGACAACAGGGACAAGAGACCCTGGCGATTGACCGATTCGCCCGTGGTGCCCACCGCCCCCTGCTGCGCCAGCCAGATCAGAAAGCGGCCGTCGATCAGGGCCATGCAGGTGCCGCTGCGCTGTTCGCCCGAACGGCGGTCGTGACGGGGGCCGGAATGGAAGTATTCGCGCTTCATAGGTATGCCTGTAAAAAAGTAGCCAAAAAATAAGCACCGGCCATGGGCACCGGTGTGGGGGAATTCTAATCGGCGCGAAACCGATCGCGGTCAGAGACCGCTCCCACAACAGGGTCCTTGTAGGAGCGGTCTCCGACCGCGATGGCGGCAACAGGGTCCCTGTAGGAGCGGTCTCCGACCGCGAGGGCGCCTCGTGGGACGTTTGATCGCGGTCAGAGACCGCTCCTACGCGTTCAGCGGGCCGCGTTCGGGAAAAAGAGCTGTTCGCCGCCGATCTTGTAGTCGGCAATCACGGCCTGACCGGCTGGCGAAGTCAGCCAATCGACGAATGTCTGCGCTTGGGCGAGCTTGACCTGAGGGTGTTTGGCCGGGTTGACCACCATCACACCGTAGGGGTTGAACAGACGTGGGTCGCCCTCGACCAGGACAGCCAGATCGGCGCGGTTTTTGAAGTTGAGCCAGGTGCCCCGGTCGGCCAGCACATAGGCGCCCTGCGAAGCGGCGATGTTGAGCGCCGGACCCATGCCACAGCCGCACTCGCGGTAGCCACTGCCGCGCGCATTCTCGCGCTTGGCGCTGGCCCAAAAGCGCAGCTCGGCCGCATGCGTGCCGCTCTTGTCGCCGCGCGAGACAAAGGGCGCATTGGCGCTGGCCAGGCGGGCCATGGCGGCCACGATGTCCCGACCGCGTGTGCCGGCCGGATCGGCCTTGGGACCGATCAGCACGAAATCGTTGTACATGACGGGCAGGCGCCGGAGGCCAAAGCCCTCGGCCACGAACCGCTCTTCGGCCAGCTGGTCGTGCACGAACACCACGTCGGCGTCGCCCCGGCGCGCCATGTCCAGCGCCTGGCCGGTGCCCAGCGCGACGACTTTGACGTCGATGCCACTGGCCCGCTTGAAGGCCGGCAACAAATGGCCAAACAGGCCCGACTGCTCGGTGGACGTGGTGGAGGAGACCACGATCGAGGGGCTTTGCGCCCAGGCCAGGGGGCTGGCCCACAGGGCGCACAGCAGCAGGCGACGCAGGGCATGAAAACGGCGGCTCATCCGGTTTCTCCTTGCACAAAGGCATGGGCTTCGGGGCTGACGCGGGCCAGCACCGAGGCATTGAAAAATTCATGGACAGGCAGGTCGGCCAGCACGCGCCCGCCTTGCAGATAGACCACGCGGCTGGCCATGCGCTTGACCTGCCCCAGGTTGTGGCTGGCCCAGATCAGGGTCAGCGGCCCCCCCTCACCGCGGGCGAATTCGTCAATCAAGGCCTCGACCTCGCGCTTGGCATGGGGATCGAGGCTGGCGGTGGGCTCATCCAGCAGCAGCAGCTCCGGGCGACGCGCCCAGGCGCGCGCCAGCGCCAGCCGCTGCTGCTGCCCGCCCGAGAGCTGGTGGCCGCTGCGCTGCGCACAGTCGGTCAGACCCACGCGGGCCAAGGCCCGGTGCGCCTGCTGGCGGGCTGCCGACCAGCCCAGCCCGAGCGAACGGTCCAGCCAGAGGCCCAGGGCCACGTTGTTGAGCGCGCTGGTCCGCAACAGGTGGGGCCGCTGGAACAGCATGGCCTGGCGGTGCGTGGGCTCGCGCCGCAGCTGCCCGGCCTGCGGGGCCAGCAAGCCATGCACGGTGCGCAGCAAGGTGCTCTTGCCCGAACCGTTGGCGCCCACCAGGGCCACGCGCTCACCGGCCTGCACCCGCAGGTCCACACCATCGAGCGCCAGCACCGCGCCCAGACGCACACAGACCCCCTGCAGCTGCACCAGCGTCGGCATCAGAGTCCCCCCTGCCACGCTTGAGCCTGGCGCGCGGGCAGGCGGGCATGCCAGCGGATCAGGGCCATGAGCAGGTTGAGCAGGCCCACCACCAGCAGCAAGACCAGGCCCAGCCCCAAGGCCAGGGGCAAGTCGCCCTTGCTGGTCTCCAGCGCGATGGCGGTCGTCATGACGCGGGTAAAGCCATCGATGTTGCCCCCCACGATCATGACCGCCCCCACCTCGGCGATGGCGCGGCCAAATGCCGTCACGAACACCGTCATCAGGGCCAGCCGTTCGTCCCAGGCCAGCAGCAGGCTGCGCAGCACCGGGCCAGCGCCCAGCGAGGCCCATTGCTCGCCGTGCTGGCGCTCCACGTCTTCGACCACCTGGCGGGTGAGCGCGGTCACCACCGGCAGCACCAGGATGACCTGGGCCAGCACCATGGCCTTGAAGCTGAAGAGCCAGCCCAGAAAACCCAGCGGCCCGCTGCGCGAGAGCAGCAGGTAAACCACCAGCCCCACCACCACCGAGGGCAGGGCCAGCAGGGTGTTGAGCAGCACCAGCACCGCGCCCCGGCCAGCAAAGCGCCCGACCGCCAGCCAGGCCCCCAGCAGCACGCCCAGGCCGTAAGCGATCACACAGGCGGTGGCGCTCACGGCCAGGGAGCGCGCGACGATGCGCCACAGGGCGGGATCGAAAGAAGTGACGAGATGCAGCGCCGTGGTGACGCTGTCGGTGAAAGTGTTCATACAGCGGCCCGGATGGTAAGCGGGTTTGCAGGGCCCGGCATCAGGGATGTCCGTTATGAAACCGTTTGCATAGCCCGCCGCTGGTGCACACTTGGCGCATGCCGAACATCCAACTGTCCTACCAGTGGTCGCCAGACGGCCCGGCCGCGCCGGGCCCGACCTCGCCGCTGCACCATCCCCTGATGGCGCTGCTGCAGGCGGTGCGCGAGGGCGGCTCGATCTCGCAGGCGGCCCGCGCCTGCGGCCTGTCCTACCGACACGTCTGGGGCGAACTCAAACGCTGGGAACAGACCCTGGCGCAACCCCTCATCGTCTGGGAAAAGGGCCAGGCGGCGCGCCTGACCGAATTCGCCGACAAGCTGCTGTGGGCCGAACGCCAGGCGCAGGCCCGGCTGGCCCCGCAGATCAGCGCCCTGCAGGCCGAGCTGGAGAAAACCTTTGCCCTGGCCTTCGACCCGGGCAGCCACGTGCTGACCCTGTACGCCAGCCACGATGACGCCCTGGTCGGTCTGCGCGAGCAGGCCGCCAGCGGCGGGCTGCACCTGGACATCCGTTTTTGCGGCAGCGTCGACGCGATCCGGGCACTCAACGAGGGCCGCTGCGTGGTGGCGGGTTTTCATGCACCGGTGCTGCCCGCCAAAGGCACCCTGATCGAGCAGACCTATGCCCCACTGCTGCAGACCGGGCGGCACAAGCTGATCGGATTTGCAGAACGGGAGCAAGGGCTGATCGTCCCTCGGGGCAACCCCCAGAAGCTCGAAAGCTGGCGTGATCTGCTGCGGCAGGATGTCCGGATGGTCAACCGCGGGCTGGGTACCGGCACCCGGCTGCTGCTGGACCAGTGGCTTCAAAGCCAAGGGCTGCCAGGCTCGGCACTGCGCGGCTACGAACACGAGGAAAGCTCCCATGCGGCGGTGGCCGCCAGCGTGGCGTCAGGCCAAGCCGACACGGGCCTGGGCATCGCCTCGGCCGCCCACCTGCAGGGGCTGGACTTCGTGCCTCTGCTGACCGAGCGCTACTGGCTGGTCTGTCTGGCCGCCGCCTTGGAACAAAGTGCGGTCCAGCAGCTGCTGGCGCTTGTGGCGAGCCCGGCCTGGCAGGAACAGCTCAAGCTGCTGAGGGGCTACAAGGCCCTGCCCGATGCAGGCCAGGTTCGGTCTCTGCGCCGAACCCTGCCCTGGTGGTGAACATCAGGCGACTTGGTGCTTTTGAATCGGGATTGAAAAAAATATCAAAAAGCCCGAGGGTTAATGCCGCCTGGGCCGCCAAGCGGACCACGTAAAATCCCGCCTTTTTACGATACCCAGGAGCCCCAATGACCGCTTTATTGCAGTGGTCCCGCAGGATTGACAACGTCAACCTCTTCGTCGGGAAAATCACACTCTGGCTGATCCTGATCACCACAATCATCAGCGCTGGAAACGCGATCGTCCGCAAAGCCTTTGACATGAGCTCCAATGCCCTGCTGGAGATCCAGTGGTACCTGTTTGCCGCCGTGTTTCTGCTGGGTGCGGGCTACAGCTTCCTCAAAAACGCCCACGTCCGCATCGATTTTCTGGCCAGCCGATTCAGCCCGCGCACCCGCAACTGGATCGATGTCGTCGGCATCTTGTTCGTGCTGTTTCCTTTTTGCTACATGTGCATCACCCTGAGCTGGCCTCTGGTGACGCAAGCCTACCAGTCGGGGGAGATGTCCTCCAACGCAGGCGGTCTGATCCGCTGGCCTGTTTACGTCATGTTGCCGGTGGGCTTTGTCTTACTCTGGCTTCAGGCCATTTCTGAACTGTTCAAGCGCATCGAATTCCTCCGGGGCCATGGCCCCGACAGTCTGAGCGACGCTGACCACAAAAGCGACGAGCAAAAACACCTCGAAGAGCTGGAAGCCAAGGCAGCAAGCCAACTGGCGGGAGACAAATAATGGAATTCATCATCCAAAACTTCGTGCCGATCATGTTCGCAGGCCTGCTGGCCCTGCTGCTGACTGGCTTCCCGGTCGCGTTCGCCTTGGCGGCCACCGGTCTGGGCTTCGGCTTCATTGGCATGGAGCTGGGCCTGTTTCCGCCCAGCATCTTCCAGGCCCTGCCGCTGCGGATTTTCGGCATCATGCAGAACGACACCCTGCTGGCCATTCCCTTCTTCACCTTCATGGGCATCATCCTGGAGCGTTCGGGCATGGCAGAAGACCTGCTGGAGTCCGTCGGTCAGGTGTTCGGCCCCCTGCGCGGTGGCCTGGCCATTGCCGTGATTCTGGTGGGTGCGCTGCTGGCCGCCACCACAGGCGTGGTGGCTGCGGCCGTGATCTCCATGGGCCTGATTTCCCTGCCCATCATGCTGCGTTACGGCTACAGCCGGACCGTGGCCATGGGCGCTATCACGGCCTCGGGCACGCTGGCCCAGGCGATCCCGCCGTCCCTGGTGCTGATCGTGCTGGCCGACCAGCTCGGCCGTTCCGTGGGCGACATGTACGCTGGCGCCCTGGTCCCCGGCCTGTTGCTGGTGGGCCTGTACATCCTGTTTGTGGTGGTGGTGGCCCTGTTCAAGCCGGCCATGGTGCCGGCCCTGCCGCCCGAAGCACGCATTTACCGCGAGCCCAACGGCAGCTCCGGCCACCGCTCCCTGGGGGTGCTGGTGGTGATCTGCACGGGCGTGGGCGTGGCTTGGGCCCAGGTGCACGACAAGCTGATGAGCGCCTGGCTCGAACGCAGCATGCCCTCCCCCGGTGACGAGGTGGTGATCCTGTCCATGACCCTGGCCTCGCTGACGGGGCTGGCACTGGCGCTGATCAACCGCATTGCCAAGCTGGGACTGCTCTCGCGCCTGGCCGAGCAGGTGACCTTCGTGCTCATGCCACCGCTGATCCTGATCTTCCTGGTCCTGGGTACCATTTTCCTCGGGGTGGCCACCCCGACCGAAGGCGGCGCCATGGGCGCTGTGGGCGCGCTGATTCTGGCCATGGCCAAAAAACGCCTGGACATGGGCCTGCTCAAGCAGGCGCTGGACAACACCGCCAAGCTGGCCACCTTCGTGCTGTTCATCCTGGTCGGTTCCACCGTCTTCAGCTTCACCTTCAACGCCGCCGATGGCCACATCTGGGTCGAACACCTGTTTGACAACATGCCCGGTGGGGCACTGGGCTTCCTGATCGTGGTGAACCTGCTGGTGTTCGTGCTGGGCATGTTCATCGATTTCTTCGAGATCGCCTTCATCGTGATCCCCCTGCTGGCACCGGTGGCGGCCAAGGTGCTGCCCGAACTGCTGCCTGGCGTACCGGTGGACGCGGTGATGATCTGGTTTGGCGTGATCATCGCCATGAACCTGCAAACGTCCTTCCTGACCCCGCCCTTCGGTTTTGCACTGTTCTACCTGCGCAGTGTGGCCCCCAAGAAGGATTACCAGGACCGCGTGACTGGCCAGACCATCCCTGCCGTGACCACGCCACAGATCTACAAGGGTTCGATCGCCTTCATTGCCCTGCAGTTGACCATGGTGGCCGTCATCGTGGCCTTCCCGAACCTGGTGATCGGCAGCCTGATGGACAACGGCCCCAAGTTGGATGCCGACGCCGTGTTCGAGCAGTTACAGGAGGGGCGCAGCGCTCTGGAAGCCGCTTCGCCGGGCCAGCCCGATGCCGCTGCCAAGGACGATCCGATGCGCGGCCTGCTGGACGCCATGCAGGAGCAGAAAAAGTGATGGCGCTCAGGTAGCGGGCGCAACGGTTGCCCCCCGCGCCATCGCCTTCCATGCCCCGCCTCGTGCGGGGCATTTTTTTGCCCCTGCGGGTCGCCGCCCAAACACCCGGCGCGAAGTAGGCGCATTCAGCGTGGCCGCAAGCTCTCGGCGTTTGCAACTGATAGCATTGGATTTGGGTGGTGCATGGATGTTCGTGCATCAGGTTGGGTGAAGGTCGGGCCGCCTCACCATGCGGCTTCGGCCGCTGGAGTCCTATTGATGAACCACCCTTACCTGCCCTGGATCGCCGCCGGCATTTTTGCGCTGGCCGTGCTGCACACCTTCAGCACCAAGTACTTCGAGCACCTGGCCCACACCCACCCGCGCCATGCCGGCATCTGGCATTTGCTGGGCGAGGTTGAAGTGGTGTTTGGCCTGTGGGCCATGGTGCTGGCCCTGACCCTGTTCGCATTCGCGGGCCAGGCCCCTACCCTCGAATACCTCGAATCACGCAATTTCACCGAGCCGCTGTTCGTGTTCGCCATCATGGTGGTGGCCGGCACACGGCCCATCCTGCAGGTCTGCGGCCTGCTGGTGCAGCAGATCGCACGCCTGGCCCCCCTGCCCACCGCGATGGTGAACTACTTCCTCTTGCTGTCGGTGGTGCCCTTGCTCGGCTCTCTGATCACCGAGCCTGCTGCCATGACACTGGCCGCCCTCATGCTGCGCGACTCGGTCTTCTCCGCCCGGGTCAGCGAGAAGCTGAAGTACGCCACACTGGGCGTGCTTTTCGTCAACATCTCGATTGGCGGGACGCTGACCCCTTTTGCCGCACCGCCCGTGCTGATGGTGGCGGCCACCTGGCAGTGGGACCTGCCCTTCATGCTCCAGACCTTCGGCTGGAAGGCGGCCGCGGCGGTCTTTGCCAATGCCGCCCTGGTCACGCTGCTCCTGCGTCGTGAACTGCTGGGCCTGGGCGAGCCCACGGCTGCGCGCATGACCGTGCCCCCCATCATGGTGGCGATTCACCTGGCCTTTTTGCTGGGCATCGTCCTTTTTGCCCACCATCCGGTGGTGTTCATGGGCCTGCTGCTGTTCTTCATTGGCTACGCCACGGCCTATGCTGCCCACCAGGACCGATTGATCCTGCGCGAGGCCTTGCTGGTGGCCTTCTTCCTGGCGGGCCTGGTGGTGCTGGGTGGGCAGCAGTCGTGGTGGTTGCAGCCCCTGCTGATGGGCTTGAGCGCCGATGCCGTGTTCTATGGCGCCACCGCGCTGACCGCCATCACCGACAATGCCGCGCTGACCTACCTGGCCTCGCTGGTGCCCGGTTTGAGCGACGAATTCAAGGTGGCCATCGTGGCCGGTGCGGTCACCGGCGGGGGCCTGACCGTGATTGCCAATGCGCCCAATCCGGCTGGCGTGGCCATCCTCAAGGGCAAGTTCGACGAAGGGGCGGTCAATGCAGGCAAGTTACTGCTGGCGGCCTTGCCGCCCACGTTGGTCGCCGCGACGGCCTTCCGCATGCTCTGACCCACGACCCCTGGCTGGGCAGTAGCCCTCCAGCCCAACCACGTTCCAGGCCCGGGACGGCGTGTCTGACAAGCAGCAACAGGGCCATGTGACAGGCCCATGAAAAAGGCCGGTTTCTGATGAAATCAGAAACCGGCCCTGATGGCTTTCACCGCCTGCCTTTGACCCGCCTTGGATCCCCCAACAGCGTTGGGGGAAGGCTTCATCGGGCGGCCGATGCCATGGCGCGATGCGCCCTGAGATTACAGGCGCTGCGCCTGCATGAAGTCGTCGAAGCTGGCTTCAGAGAAGCGGAACCACAGGTTCGAGTCACGGCGGAAGGCCATGTAGTCGTCGTGGATCTTCTTGAAGGCCGGGTTCTTCGCGCTGATCTCGGCGTAGACATCCTGCGAAGCCTTGAAGGCGGCGTCCATGACGTCCTTCGGGAAGCGGAACAGCTTGGTGCCAGAGGCGACCATGCGCTTGAGGGCGGCCGGGTTGCGGGCATCGTAGCGGGCCATCATTTCGGTGGCAGCGTGCGAAGCGGCGGCCTCGAGGATGGCCTTGTAGTCGGCCGGCAGTTCGTTGAACGCGGCGTTGTTGATCCAGAACTCCAGACCGGCGCCACCTTCCCAGAAGCCGGGGTAGGCGTAGTGCGGAGCGACCTTGGCCAGGCCGAGCTTCTCGTCGTCATACGGACCGACCCACTCGGCGGCATCGATGGTGCCCTTTTCCAGAGCCTGGTAGATCTCGCCGCCGGGGATCGACTGGGGGACGACGCCGAGACGCTCCATCACGCGGCCACCAAAGCCGCCGATGCGCATCTTCTGGCCCTTGAGATCGGCCAGAGTCTTGATTTCCTTGCGCCAGAAGCCGCCCATCTGGGAGCCGGTGTTGCCACCGATGAAGTTGACGATGTTGTAGTTGGAATAGAACTCACGCAGCAGCTTCATGCCGTTGCCTTCCATCACCCAGCCATTGATTTGGCGGGCGTTCAGGCCGAAGGGGATGGCGGTGCCGAAGGCGAAAGCTTCGTTCTTGCCCACAAAGTAGTACGGGGCGGTGTGGGCCATCTCAACGGTGCGGTTGCGCACGGCATCGTCCACGCCGAAGGCGGGCACGATTTCGCCGGGTGCGGCCACGGTGATCTGGAAACGGCCACCGGTCATGGCGGCCACTTGCTTGGAGAAGATTTCAGCGGCACCGTAAATGGTGTCCAGCGCCTTGGGGAAGCTCGAAGCCAGACGCCAGCGGATGGTGGGCTGGGCATGGACAGCGGGTGCAACACCGGCAGCCAGCACACCAGCGATACCGGCATTTTTCAGAATGGAACGACGATCCATGAACATACTCCTTAGATGAAAGAACAAGCCTGAAACCACCAGGCAGGGACTTGGGGGTCAGGGCCGCATTGTAGGAAGGTGAAATAACCCTGGCGGGGGGGGTTTACCCTTTCAGACCGCCAAAATCGTCAACGGGGTGTTGATTTGATTTCACGCCCCCATCGGGGGGGCTCAGTCGGCCCAGCGCTGGCGAATCGAGGCCTCGATGCCGGCCGCATCCAGCCCCTGCAGGGCCAGCAGCTTGGCCGGGTCGCCCTGTTCAATGAAGGCGTCGGGCAGGCCGAGCTGCAGCACCGGCAGGCCCAGCCCCAGCGTTTGCAGGGTTTCCAGCACGGCGCTGCCCGCGCCGCCCATGACCACGCCCTCCTCCACGGTGACGATGCGCTCGTGCGAGCGCGCCACCTGGGCCAGCAAATCGAGGTCCAGCGGTTTGACCCAGCGCATATTGACCACGGTGGCGTCGAGCTTTTCGGCGGCTTCGAGCGCCGGGTGCAACAGGGTGCCAA
>JACCDI010587657.1_pt1 | contig 12892 bp, 2 predicted proteins | sample 7442791 | NCBI WGS metagenome assembly JACCDI01 (sample SAMN15323434, study PRJNA562643) | freshwater metagenome | isolation source: river surface water | place: USA:Blue River Watershed | collected 2017-08-15
CGTTGGGGATGTCCACGCCGTCCTTGCGCCACTGGTACGTCGGCAGAGGCGACCCCGTCGCCACCACCGACAGGACGCGCGGCACGCCGGTCAGGACCGTCGCCGAAGCCGGCAGGTTGGTCGTGAAAGCCGGACGCACCGAGACGGAGACTGTCACGGGCTGGCTCGTGACGGAGCCCGCGGCGTTCGAGACCCGGACGGTGTATACGCCGGCGTCAGTAGTCTTGAGATTGTTCAACGTGAAGGAAGACGAAGTCGCGCCGGGAATAGCCACGCCAGCCTTCAGCCACTGATAGGTGAAAGGCGCCGTGCCGGTGGCGGAGCAGGAAAGTTGATAGGACTCACCCGCGATCATGACCAAAGCCGGGCTCGTCGGCTGCGAATCGATCGCCGGCGGACGGGCCGCGACGGTGATCTGGGCGGAAGCCGAAACGACGGCGCCAGCCCGGCTCGTGACCACGACGTCATAGCGACCAGAATCACCGACCTGCAGCGAATTGATCGAATAGGTCGACAACGTCGCTCCCGAGATGTTCACGCCATCCTTCCTCCACTGGTAAGTCGCCGGCAGACCACTGGTAGCGAAGACGGAAAGAGTCATCGCGGCTCCCTGGAGATAGGTGCCTCCGTCCGGCTGATCGATGACGACTGGCAGGACATTGCCGGTACGGATATCGGCAAGCTTGAGGGCCGCTTCGGCATCCACGATGCCGCCAGTGACGACCTTGCCATTCAAGGAAGGCAGTTTCCTGGCCGAATCGAGGATGATCGACTTGACCTGGGCGGCGGTCAGCTCGGGACGGTGCATCCACACCATCGCGGCTACCCCGGAGACGATGGGCGCGGAGAATGACGTCCCTGCGGTAATCGTGTAAGAAGGGTTCTGCTCATCGAGCACGTCCACGGACGTGACCTTGAGGTCCTTGATGAGTACGCCGGTGCTCTGATTGAAGGAATTCGACTTGAGCCTGAAACGCAGGAACAGGTCGCCAAAGTCATAGTCAGCCAGGTCGGCCTTCATGCTGCTGCTGGCTCCGCTTTTCGGAAAGACATAGGCCGTCTCCCAATTGAAACCATCAGACGAAGACTCCAGCCAGGCGTAATCGTCAGCCAAGTTTGCCACTCCCGCAAAGGAGACCACCGCGCCATATTCACCGGCGAGGCTGATGCGGGGAGAAAGTAGAAAAGTATCGGTGCCGGCCTTGTAGAACTGCGAACCGTCGACACGGTCACGCATCCATCCGTTATAAAAACCCCACTGGGCATAGGAAAAGTCCGTCGCAGTGAGCCGGTAAGGTTTCCAGCCTCCGTTCGAAACGGAGAATGCCGGGGCGTGCACCGTCTTGCGGGTCACGTCCGTGGTCAGGATGTTGGTCCCGGGAGCGGCGATATCGACGGAAGTCAGGCCATAGTTGGAAAACTCGGCGAGAGAACCCTTCTGATCGATGGCGGCGACGGAGATGATGGCAGATGAACCGTAGCTGCTTGGGTAGTGGGCCGTGACATCGTTATTGTCACCGATACCATCGGAGCCGCCATTACCCGCCGAAGCGACGATCAGGACGTCCTCATCGGCGAGGTCGGCGTAGAACTGCTGTTCAACGGGGCTGAAGGCGCCACCGCCAAGGCTCAGGTTAATGATTTTCGCGCCTTCCTCGACAGATGCGCCAATGGCGAATATTTCATCAGATATATTCGCATACTTCGGAGCGCCCATCCGTCCGAGCGAACTGAAGACGCGATGCGAAACGATCTTAGCCGTCGGAGCTATGCCGTGGATTCCCTTCCCATTATCCGCCGTGGCGGCGATCAGACCAGCCACCATCGTGCCGTGACCGCCCGTATCGATGGGAAGTTTCATATTCTGGGGGTCGAACCAGTTGTACCCCGTCACGTCGTCGATGAGTCCGTTGCCGTCGTCGTCGATCCCGTTGAGGATCTCGGCAGGCTTCGAGTGCAACGAACCGACCAGGTCGGGGTGGAGAAGCGTGATTCCTGAATCGACGACACCGACCAAGATACTCTGCTTGGGTGCATAGATGGACTTGGCGCGGACATAGTTGATGTCGATGCCGGAAGTGCCGACGACATCGCCCACGGTCTGGCCAGTATTCTGGAGGTACCACTGCTCCCCGAAGCGCGTGTCCGCAGCCTGCGGCTTAGCACCGAAGTCAGGACTGGCGGCGGCGACGGAGGATTCCGTTGACAAGACCTTGCTCAATTGGTCAGGGGGAAGCTGCTGAGCGGTACAATCGTAGAAGCTGATCCGGAAAGCGGCCAGGCGACGCTTGAGCGTCAACGAATACTTGGCTTCGACGGCCGCGATCTGCTCGGGCGTGGCGTCTTTCTTGTAGGTCACGAGGACGACCCCCGGCTGGAAGACATCCGCCGCCATCGCGACGATGTGCAGCAAGCAGAGCAAGGCTCCCAGCAGGAGCTTCTTGAAGGACAGTTTCATGTTAGTAAGTAATAAGGTTTTAATCAGCGCGTCAGGGCGGAGGGCATGGTAGCGGCGGAATCACGCCTGGGGTCGGCAAGATGACCGGAGGTCTCTTGGTCCCACAAGCCGTCCCATTCATAAGGTGCGGCCGGCGCGGGCAGGATCAGTTCGCCGGACCTGTACAGAGACTCGAAGGGACGCGGGGCCAGCGGGTTAGGCAGCGGGGACGGGCCACGGAACAAGGTGTCCGCCGGGGCGTAGTAATTTGCCGACTGCAGGCTCATGCCCCCGCTGCCGGACATAGCGGCAGGTAGCGTCAGGGCGTAAGGCGAAGAAAGCGAGTAGAGCCAGCCGATGCCTTGGCTGGTGACGTTCGTGATGCCGTAAGTGGCGCCGTAAGACCGGTAGTTATAGCCCAGGCGGTTGGTCGGATCGATGGCCAGGTTGGTGGACCAAAGCCGCAGGCTGGCGCCCGTGGCCATGGAGGCCGAGGCGCCGGTCAGCCGCATCTCGCGGCTGGAGACAGCGTTGAGCGTCGAGAACATGCCCACCGACACGCTGCCGGCGACATCGATGCCGGGAGCCTGGAGGAGACCTGAGCTGAACGAACCCAAGGAAGTCGCGCCCCCGACACGCATCGGCCCGGAGGAAACGACCGTGAAGCCGGAGGCGCTGAGGCCTCCGAGCGTAAGAGACGAGGCGACCTTGAGGCTGGCGTCGCCGGCAGAGGAGAGCGTCGTGGTACCACGCCAAGCTCCGTTCAGGGCGGAGGAAAGCACGATGTTCCCCAGGGAGTTTGCGATCGAGGCGTTGCCGGCGACGGAAATGCCCGAACCTACATACTGGTTGATGGCCCGGTCGGTGAAGCCCGAACCCTCGATGGCGAGGGTCAGGGAGCCGGCGTCCACGTCCGCAAGGACGATGCCTCCCGAAGAGCTGTTTACGTTGGTCACGTCCGTATCGACCCCGCGCACGATCACGGTGACCGAGTCAGCCTCCAAGGAAGTGCCCGAAGCCATCGTGAAGTCACCCTGCCCCACTGGACGATACGCTCCGAAGATGCCGTCGGAGACCTTGGCGTTGGCCCGGGCAAACAGATCGGCGCCGCCGAGGTCGACGCTGGCGTTCAGCTTGACGTCGCGACCCGCGGTGAGACGAAGTTCGCCGACAGACCCGGAAGCGGCGGCGATAGGGCCGCTGACGACCACGTCGTCGCATCCGTAGAAACGGAGCTGCGAGCCGGCGGCGAGCGAAGGTGTGATGCCGGCCAACGTGATGCTGCCAGAGGCGTTGACACGCATGTCCGCGGAAGCGGCGAGGGTGATGTCGTCGCTGAACGACGCGCTGGTCGTGGAGATGAAGCCGTACCCGGAAGCGCCCAGCGAAACCGGGCCGGTCACGTTCACCACGCCGGAGGAACGGACGTCGAAGGAAGCCGCGTTGAGCGTGTCGATCGACAGCCCGGACGCCGAACTGACCGCGAGGCTACCGGCAGCGGAAAGCGAAGTCGTGCCCGACCAGGCGCCGTTACCAGATTCAGCCAAGGAGATGTCGCCGGCTTGATTGCCCAGAATGACGTCGCCGGCGACGGCGATCGAAGACCCGGCGTGCTGGGTGATGGAACGGCCATATGCTCCGCCAGCCTCGATCGAAACGTTCAGGGAGCCGGAAGTTATATTGGAGAGCAAAGTCGCCCCGGGGGCGCTGTTGAGGTTAGTACCATCGGTATCCACTCCGCGAATAATCACGGTGACAGCGTCAGCGATGAGCGTGGTGCCTGCGGCCATCGTGAAATCTCCGAGACCGGACGGACGATACGAACCAAAGATGCCGTCGGACACCTTGGCGTTGGCACGCGCAAGCAGGTCGGCGCCACCGAGGCGAAGGTCTGCGTCGATCTTCAGGTCTCGGCCCGCGGTGAGACGAACTTCACCCAAGGACCCGGCAGCGGCGACCACGGAAGCGCTGACCGTCAGGTCGTCACATGCGTAAAGGCGGAGCTTGGCGCCTGCACCAAGGTCGGGAACAAGACCCGCCAAGGTGATGCTGTCATTGGCGTTCACCCGCAGGTCGGCGCCGGCGCCGAGATCGACAAGGCCGCTGAGCGAAACATTGGTTCCGGAAAGCATGCCGAGACCCGCATCTGCGAGCGTGATATCTCCTGAGGCCGTAAGCGCACCGGTGCTTCGCACGTCGAAGGAAGAAGCAACGAGATCATCGAGGACGAGGGCCCCGGAGACTCTCGCCTGGACGTCCCCTATCCCAGCCAGCGTGACGAGGCCTGCCCAAGATCCATTGGACGAATTCGCCAACTGGATTCCACCGGCTTGATTCGCAATCGTCACGCCCCCAGAAACAGAGACAGAACTACCAACCAACTGGGAGACCGTTCGTCCAGATAGGCCTAGGCCCGAGATTCCCACAACCAGTGATGAAACGTTGAGGTTGCCCAAAGTAACGGAACCCGGGGAGGAGTTGGGGTTGGAAACAGAAGTGTCAGCGCCCCTTACAATCACACCGAAAGTGCCGGCCTGCACGGTCATCCCGGACGCCATCGTAAAACCACCCTGTCCGACGTCTCGATAAGCTCCGAGCACGCCGTCCGCGGCGGAGGCGTTAGCGATGACTCCCAGATTACGGCCGCCCAGGAACACGTCCGCGTCAAAGCGAACGTTGCGCCCCGCGAGAAGGGAGAGCGTCCCCGCACTCCCTGCGCCCACATTGATGGGCGATGACACGGTGATGTCATTGTTGGCCTGAAGCGTGACGGATGTGCCGGCTGAAAGCAGTGAGGATAGCTGCGAGGCGTCCAATTGATAACTTTCACCTGGGGCGACTGCGAATAAAGGTGAGCCCGGACCTTGATTTAAAGAAAAGACGTGAACTTCACCGACCTGCGACAGGCCATTAGATGCACCAGCACCTAAGGGAGCGCCTACGGCCATAATCGAGCCATTCTGGGCAACTGAAAGCGAAGCGCCAAAGCGATCACCTGGGTCAAGGGAAGCAACATTAACGTTCGTTCCGGACGAATAGCCGACTCCCATGATTGCAGATAGGGTCAGGGATGAGAATGCAGGTGGGCTTACGTCGAACACATACGCAGCTCCTGCATCGACTGAGGCATTCGTAAGTCCGTCATCGCCGCGAGCTCCGACGGCCAGCCTGACAGTGGCAGAATCCAAAGCAACCGCTGAACCGAAACCATCATCTTGTCCAAGGTTCGGAATATCCAAAGATGCGGCACCATATTCAGCCTGAACAGCGTACCCAAAGTAGCCTTTGCCGAGGGTTCCCAACCTTGAGGGGGAAGAGAAAGAGGCATTAGTGAATCCAAAGAGGTGTACGGCTCCTGCGCCGGACCAGATATTACTTGGCCCCGCATCATTGGGCGCTCCTACGGCGAGAAGGTCGCCGAATCCGTTAAGCGATACCGCACTTCCAAAGAGATCATTGGCCTCCAATGAAGAGACGTTGAAACCAACGCCGCCCGAATAGCCACGCCCTACTTTGCCGGTAGCTGTCAGAGTCGAGTACGAGTCGTTTGAGAAGACGAAGAGATGAACGGCACCGCTGGACGAATAACCATTACCGAAGCCGTCGTCACCCGGAGCACCAACAGCTAAACGATCGCCCGAAGCGTTCAAGGATACCGCTGATCCGAAAACGTCTCCCGCCTCTATGTCCGGATTAATGGTGCGATTACGTCCGATCAGCTTTAACTGAGAGGCCCCTGTAAATGAGCCTCCACTGAACCCAAAGAGATAAACCGCCCCGCTGTTGAAAATGTCGTTGAAACCACCGTCGTCGGCCGGAGCGCCTACGGCCAAACGATTTCCTGCCGCATTAAGAGCGACCGCGGAGCCAAAACCATCGCCAGCGCCCAGGTCGGCAAGATGTAGATTGCCCGAACCAGCATAGCCGTGACCAATCGTGCCTACCAAGGCACCACCAGCGTAACTACCACCATTGAAGGAAAACAGCCTAACCGCACCAGGAGGAGTCCACCCAGACTCAGTGAAGGATGCAGTGTAAGACGCACCCACGGCCATTAGTTTCCCATCCGCACTCAAGGAGACGCTGCTACCGAACCGATCATCCCTTGCCAACGGGCTTGGATTGCCTGCTACAAACAAACCTTGCGGGGCGCTGAGCGCCTCCCCGCTGGAAAGTTGTCCGAAAGAGAAACCTTTGATAACACCATCTGAACCTGCAACAAGAAGCCTGCTCCAGTCTGCGTTGATAGCAAAGTTTGCCATCTTGAGATTCATCCTAGACAAGGAAGTAAACCAATCGGAGTTAGAGTGCTGTTTGAAACTTGAAACCGTCACTCCGTCAGAAAGCAGGCTGACCATATAAAGGGCGCCTTCATTAGCGTAGAGATTATTGATCCCGTCATAACCAGGAGCGAGCACTGCCAGCCGCGTCCCTGTCCTGTCCAATGCCACTTTGGCTCCGAAATTATCGTCCAAATCCAAGTCGACGTGTGTGTATATGCCAGAATTGGAATTTGAATCCGAGAAATCCTTGATTTCTTGACCGTTATAAAAACCAGGAGAAGTAAATTTGATGAGTTTGACGGACCCGTTTTTCCCTAAATCCACCGTTGAAAATGGGGTAGCTGGCCGACCCGGGCCGCCAACCGCAAGAATCGTGCCGTCCTCATTCAACGCAACCGAAGCTCCGAAGCGATCTCCATAGTAATCATATTTCCCCAGATCGTACCATCTTCCGATGCTGGCATTCATATCCCGCTTTCCAGCTTGGGAGGCGTACCCTCTTCCAATCGTACCGACATGGCTTGGTGATGAGAAGTTCGTGTCAGAGAAAGTAAACATCTGTACCGACCCGACGTCCTGCGTGCCATCTGCGCCGAATGCCACGTCATACCTAGAGTAGGTAGAATTCCATTGGACGTCGTATGTATAGGGCGTCCCGGCGACCAGAAGATTGCCCGCACCGTTCAGCGCAACTGACTCACCCAATCCCGACCATGGAATCTGAATCAGAGAAGTGTTGATCGAGTTGGGCCCCGTCTCGCCAGGTCCAATTGCGCCCACATACCTAGGTCCCACCAATGCCCCGCCGTCGAACTTAATTAAGCTGATTTTTCCTCCACCGCCAACCGCGAGTGAAGTCGCAGCATAGTTTAAGGCGACCTGATGGCCAAACCCGCCAAACGGGCTTACCACAGTGCTTAGATCGAGACTGTTCGCGCCGACATAGCCAAATCCGATCGTTCCGATCAACTCACCTCCTCCGAAAAAGTCGTCAGCGAATTTCACCAACCTGACGCTTCCACTTCCTGATGGGGAAGAATTTGCAGGGCCATCATCACCGGCAGTTCCAATCACCAGATACCTGGCATCTGCGCTCAGCGCAAAAGCACGTCCAAACCCGTCTCCGCTATCAATTGATCCTACATTAATCTGCTTGAATGATGTGTAATTAGACCCAATCGAGCCAAGCCAACGTCCAGATAAAAAATCCGTGCTATCGAAGCGGATGAAATGTGCGGCGCCGACGCCCCACCCCGACTGTCCATTGCCCGCTCCGTCGTCCCCAGGCGCACCCACGACCATCCGAGTTCCGTCCAAGGAAAGGGCGATCGAGGAGCCAAAGTTATCCGAATTGCTGTTATACGTCTCTGAGATTGCAGAGACGTCGACTGGCCCGGCTGAAGAGGTGAGTTCAATGGCCTGTCCGGATAAGGTGAACTGGGTGTCGCTAAACTTGAACAACGACACCTTGCCTCCGCCAGCTCCGGGAGATCCCACACCTAAAACTTTCCCGTCACGACTGAAACTCAAAGCCGACCCAAATCGATGGTTTGCGGCTGCATTAATGCTTACTGATTTACCCCAGCCGTAGCCTATGCCGAGAACACCCTGCCAGACACCTGAAGTAAACTTTTCTCCACCAAAGGAAAAGAGATAAGCAGCACCTGAATCATAGTAGCTAGAACTGTAGTCCCATGGCGAATCATCGCCTGGAGCACCAATCGCGAGCATACGACCGTCCTCGCTCAACGAAACAGACTGGCCAAATACGTCGGACGCCCCCCAACCAGTGATTTCAAGGTTATTTCCTTTGAGAAGGAAGGAGGGGTGACTCGAATAAGCCACACCTACGACCGCCTCGTGCGATGCCCCTCCAAAAGTATCGTCGTTAAACGAGAAAAGGTGTACAGCCCCCATCCCTGCAATTCCATTTCCTGCTCCATCATCACCGGGTGCGCCGACCGCTAGAAGCCGGCCGTTGAGGGCAAAGGCAACACTTGTTCCAAAATCGTCCGGATCAAGATAGCCCCCCAGATCTAGCGAAGAACCGCCCGAATATCCTTTGCCGATTACAAACTGTTGGCTGACGCTGGAAAACCTGTCGTCGCTGAACTTGAAAAGCCTGACGGCCCCATAACTCGCTTGTGGCACACCTGAACCGAGATCACCCGGAACGCCGACAGCCAAAGTCCTAGCATCGGAACTCAGTGCAACCGAATAACCGAAACGGTAATTAGTGGAGGCTTGGCCGACGGAAAGTGCGACGTTTTTTCCGCCCGAGTAACCCCTGCCGATGGTGGACTCTAAAGTGCACCCACCGAAACTGCCGTCCGTGAATGAGAATAGTCTGACTGCGCCGCTCGACGTCGAAGTTCCATTGTATCCGTTATCATATGGAAGGCCGAGGGCGAGACGCTTAGCATCAGAGGAAAGCGCCACCGAAAGACCCGAGAGCGTCTCACCGGCAGTATTAAAAGATGAACCTTCAGAAATCAGGGACCCATTGACGTCAAGTCCTACATTGCCCGAATAGCCTGCGCCAATGATTGCCGCATAACTCCAGCCACTAACCTGGGCTATCGTTCCGACCGTGATATTCTTGGGATCAAGAAGCAGGCTGAGAGCTCCTCGGACCTTGCTAAGGTCAGCATGCCGTAATTCGTCAGCAGAGGACAGTTCTACAAATCCGCCACGCTTTAATCCTGAGGCCAAAACCGCCCCGGCCATGGTCGTCTGGGCTTCAGACCATACGACCACCGTTCCTGCAAGGCCGTGAGCCGAGGATACATTAATACTGGACGTATCGTTAATTAAGACACGCCTAGCCGATGAGATCGAAGGCAAGACTCCCCATCGTAAAAGATAACCCTCTTGGAGTTCTCCATTGTCTCCGCGGATACCGAGGTTCTTGCCGCCTTGGAAAGCGCCGCCGACACGGATGAGTCCGCCTTGGGTCCGGCCGGAGGCGTCGAGGGTGGCGGAAAGAAGCCGGACGCCGTAACCGGTGAGGTCGATCATGCCACCTTTACCCGTGGATCCGGTGGCGAGATAGGTGCCGGAACTCATGACACCTTGCACGGCATTGAGGCTGATTTTTCCACCGTCCGTGCGGCCGGAAACGTCGCTGAAACCGGTGGAGTTTTCGATGGTCTGTCCTAAGCTATGATAGGTGATGGTTCCGCCGGTTGTCTGCAGGCCCTTGGCCGAGACCTGATCGGCCAGGGAAAGCATCCCCTTGGACTCCACCTTGACGGTTCCGCCCTTGGCGCCGTCGGCGGAGACGGTGCCGCCGAGAGCGACGAACCCACCTTTGATTTCGATATCTCCGCCGTCGGCGGCTCGGTTTGCTTTAATGGTGCCAACTGTCGTGAGGGCACCTTCGGATTCGAGATAGATGCGTCCGTCACGTTCGACGAGTCCCGTAGCCTCGACACGGCCAGGATTGGAAAGAGAAGAGGTAGCGGCGGAAACGCCGCGGGCGGTCAGATAAGCGACGCCTTGGGTCGCGACCGCTCCGCCTTTGTTCTCGATCGCGGCCGTGACGGCTCCGACAGGCACTTGGACATCAAAGAGCCCATTCGCGGTCGAGATGATGACTTCGGCTCCGGCAGCCAAGGCGACGGAGCCCCCTCGGACCGTGCCTGAGTTGTCGACGGAAGGTGCCACGACGGCCACGAATTCCTGGCCGTTCAGCGTGCCGGCGTTCTCGACCTTGGCGCCATTTCCGGAAAAACGGAGGCGGTCCGACCCCAGCGTGGTTTCGTCCAACTCCAAGGTGGAAGCGACGAAGGCGCCTGTGTTCACCTGCGCGGTTTTTCCGAACAGGATGCCCGCGGAGTTCACCAGGATGATTTTCCCGTTCGCATCGATCCGGCCGAAGATGGAACTAGGACTTGCGCCTATGACGCGGTTCAGGGCGACCGAAGTGGCGCTCGGCTGGTTGAAACGGACCGACTCCGTGGCTGACACATCGAAGCTGGCCCAGTCGATCGCCAGCGTCGGTGTCGACTGATTGACGACGGTCGAAGCCCCGACGGAAACGTTCGCGGCACCGGTGCGGATCGTCGGCGACTGAGGCGCCGCTTGGGTCGAGCAAACGGAGAGCAAGGCCGCGGCAAACAGCAACGGACGGAGTCGTTTCACGGTCTTCATGGGGTATGCCCGCATAGTGAATATCCCCTATCCGAGGGACACCTTTTTCTCCTAAGGAAGTGTAATAAAAAACCGGGTTGCCTAAATTAATGAGCGATTTAGAACGTAAAGCCTGCCTGCGCCCACACCCTCCAGTCGGACGATCGGCCGTCCGCGTCATTCCCGTTAACATCTGCGCCGTCATTACTACCTAAACTATTTGTTATGAATGATTTAAGGAAATAACCTTGTTCGTTCCTAGCGGTAACCATGAACCCCCACCCACCCAGATGATAGGTCCCTGGCCCCACATACCCTGGGTAATCCTCACGATTGGGACGAAGCAGGCCGTAATCGGCAAAAATACCCCCGTCGATCGCCCAACCTGACCATGAGCCGACAGGCCGGCTAAGCTCGGCCCTGAACAGCATCCCACTATCGATGGAACCCTCGCCGACCGGATAAGCCCTCACGCCGTAGGGCCCACCCGCCGCCAATTCCTCGGTGGGGTCAAGATTCTGAAAGGCATGCTGACCCTCCAACCCGAGCAGCAGCACTCCGACCGGAGTAGCCCACTGCGAGACGAGGTCAGCCTTGAGCTTGCTGAAGCCTCCCACGGTTCCCGGTCCGGCGGCGTCCTGCGATGCCGCCGCGTTATCCAGCTGACGCAGGCTTCCTGAACTCAGGAAGAAAGAAGCTGAAGTAGCTTTCGTCGCCGACCTTGCGGAGTACTGCGCGCCCACGCTGGCCGAGTGGATGCGCTTATGTCCGCGCAGGCTTCCGGCCGCATGCTCGAGGATCGTGCGGTCGTCCGCTTTGAACTCGAGGCTGAGGGATTCAGCCTGCCTGAGGATAAGCGGATAGGACGCGGCGAAACCGTAGACGTCCGAACTGCCTTCGACCCCCGCACCAGCAAGCCCTCCCTCGATAATCCGGTAATTCATCAGGCCGGCGGACGCGCCAACCCTCAGACCGTCGACGGTCGGGAAAAAGACGTACTGGACGCTGCCGTAATTCATACCCTCGGAAAAGGCGCCGCTGATGGTCAGGTGATCCGGAAGGCTGGACAACCTACGTGTCTCGGCGCTGACCACGGCGCGCGCGGCACCGGTGAAACGCGAGCCATGGTTGTCCGCAAAGATGCCATATCTATTGGGTGAATCGACTGGGGTTTGCAGGCTCAGATCAACGAGACCCTCGGCCGACCCCGGGCGAAGCAAGCCGCGCACCGGGGACCCCTCATAACGTTCGATCATCAGCAGTCCTCGCTCAAGCTCGTCGGAACGAAGATAGTTCCCGGAACGAACCCCGCTACGGCCCAGGATCTCGGACCATAATCCGCGGCTGCGATCCTTCCCGTCGACCATCGCCGAGCCCAGCTTCGGAAGGTCCACCTGCACTTTGATCACGCCTCCCGTCACATCCTGACGGGGGAACCAGACTCCGGCGCCGACGAAGCCTTGGGAGGCCAACGCTTCACGCATCTCGACGGTCATGGTCTCCAACTCGGCGAAATCGCACCGGCGCCCCTCGCGCGAGGCCGAGAAAGGACGCAGGGAAGCCGCGACCTGCGCGTCAGCGCACACGATATCCACCTTATCGACCTGGACGGAAACTCCCTTGCCTCCCTTGGGTGAGGCAGGGCGATTAGCGTCATCTTTGAGCAAGGGGTCGGATTTACCCGGCGCCACTGGAGCCAGACGAGGCAGATTCAAGTCACGCAACCCCCTGCTGGCATCTGTCGGCGCCAGCTGGGCCAGCAGACCTACGCGTGTCCCCAGCAGCCAGAACATGGCCGAGAGGAACAGAGGTGAAGACGGCCTGCGCACAGTGACGATGTCTGAGGCTTGATAGGAGTTGGCTTCTTCTTTTCCAATAGAAATAAGAAGGCCCCGGAAGCCGGGGCCTTCGTGAACGACTGGCGGACGCCTCAGTCGGCGAGCTTGGTCCAGCGGGCGTTGCCCTTCGAGGACTTCACCGCGGCCTCGATGAAGGCCATGCCGGTGACGCCGTCGTCGATCGACGGGAAGTCATAGCCGCC
>JACCDI011886861.1_pt1 | contig 12892 bp, 13 predicted proteins | sample 7442791 | NCBI WGS metagenome assembly JACCDI01 (sample SAMN15323434, study PRJNA562643) | freshwater metagenome | isolation source: river surface water | place: USA:Blue River Watershed | collected 2017-08-15
GAATGTAGCATGTTGTGTACTACTTGGTATGCCATCAAATATGCTGTTTGTTTATGGATTTATGCTAGTGCTTAACTTTTTGTGTGCATTGAATTGCTTGCTTATTTTAGTCAAATGCAGTTTAAATTCAAGACCATTACCTACAAGATCTTCCTATTTTCATGAAAATCTGTTCAACTAACATTATTAATCATTGAGAGATTTTTTGTAGAACATTTACCAAGCACTTCTTTAGTCACTTTGTGTTTGTCTGCACTACTTACTACTTCTAACATTTTAAATTGGAATATGTTCCATTTGGAAACAAAATGAGTCTGGATCTACCATTTTTACACACAAGAAGTCAAGACTACTACTGTTACTTCATTTGATCAGGTACAGGCCAGTACATTTGGTGTAAAGTGTTCTCCAGGGAATGACTTCTGCCTCTTTCATTTGGAGTTTATTGTGTATGGCATTTTTGGATGTACTAGCCTGGTGTAATTTATCATTGTAAACCCTTTTTTGTATGGAAGTTCCCAGTTCCCATGTCTTTTCAATCTATTGTGGTCCAAATGATTTCTTCTTGTCCACTGTGACAATGATGTTGTAAGTAATTTTGTTACCTTGGTAAAATGACTTTTTGTAAATATGTGTGTATTACAAAGAGTCTTTTATGTTTCAGTGGGTGTGAAGAGCCAGTCCTTGAAAAATATCAAATCATTTTACTATTCCTTAGCAATCTTGGCTATCGTTGTTGACATAAAGTAATTATCTATGATGCCATGAGCAAAGACATGCTTAAACTCAGCACTGTGATATTCTAAGACTTGTTTAGCATGAGATTTTTTGTTAGGTACTTAAATTGTTGTGTTAGTAATGTCATCATATATTACTACCTTGTGCATTTCTTTAACTGTTCATGAGAAATAAATCTAGGCCACTTATGACATCATCATCAGCATTTTAATGCCTTTGACATACACCAACTCAGGGCCAATATCTTCTAGGAGGTGAACTCTTCTAGGAGATGTTGCCATCAGAGGACTTGGTCACTTGTACTAACAACTACATTGGTCAATATATTCTTATGGTCCATATATACTTCAATGTTCTGGCCCCATAAGATGATTTTGAACTCTTTCAAGGTTTCTAATTCTTAAGACACTTAGTAGATCTAATTAAGTGACTGTTTACTTTGTCTGTTGGTTGAACAGTTTTCTATCAAATAAGGCAATATGGTAGTTTTATTGAACCATACCTGCTATCTTCTACCAGTCATTGTACACTTGATTCAGAATACGATTCCTAGATTTTGTTTATGTCTGTGTATGGAAACATAACATAATATGATGTACATTCATTAGTGTTGTGTTTACTCATCCAGACAGATTGGTCATATATCTTGCATCTGTGGTCCTTAATGACACATGCCTCTCCATCAAGATCAGAATGAGGCACAATTATTTTACTTTTCTTTTCCACATGTAATGATAGTATTGACTCATACAAAGGAATCTATGCAATGTATGCATATTTTTGCATGGGCCCATGGCTAGAATCTTCTCAACCTTCTTTCCAAATGGAAATATACAGCTGTAATAGTTCAACTGATATCCTACATTATCTATACTTTTCATGATGACAGAAGATTTAGCTATGTTTATTGTTGGACCATTGTGCTTTAAGAAATTCAGTACGTTCTCAAGATATGGTAGGGGTCAATAACTTTGCCTTTTGGTAGTACTATGAGATTGTCTAAATAATCTGATACCCATAGAGAGCTGTAAGCTATAATTTCCCCCAGTACTGTACTTCATATTTTCTATTTATCCCTTATTAAGATCTAAGGCAGTGTCATTCTAAGAACTTCACATTGAAGCAGCATACCCAAGATTTAGTTTACTTTTTTGACTTATTGAAAATCCGTAGTATATTGTAACAATCAATAAATTTGAAATAATTTGTGAGGGTCTTTCCAACCTGCCTGTATGCATAGTCATCTTAAGTTCCACTACATATTCTATCAAACTATTTCTTTTATGAACATTCCAAGGCACTCTACATATGATCTTTTCAATAATATAAGGTGTAATCTAGGAATGGGGTACTGATTGCCATGCCATAGTGTGGCATTTGGCTTTTGGTTGCAGTATACCAGGGGGGTATCCCACAAATCTGGTGTACCATCAAAGAACTCCTCATACTGTGTAAGTTGAATTTATAGTTCTAGTTGATCAAAATTGGATAGATGTGTACAGTAAGAGATGCCTTGTAAGTCAGTTTTTTGTAGTTAGTGTCTAGTAGTTTTTTGCAAGATTCCTCTTTGATACTATTTGACTTTACATCATTGACAACACCCTCAAAATGCTCACACATAATTTATTCAAAGTTAAATAAAGCATTCAAAATCTAACACAATTGATGTTTGAATATTTTCAGTACCTATGATCAGATTATACAATTTTGGTTCTGGTCAATATTGTTCATGTACATCAAACTGTGCTGTTACTACTTTATCATCCATAAATTCTTCAAAAACAATATCTGTTCATGAATATATATGCACTTGTGTGCCAAGTGATTGTATCACATTTGCATTTAGTAGATATGTGGTCTCAAAGTTTGATCTTTGAAAAGTATTTCACTATTAGAACCACCATCAAGGAGAACATTTGAGTATCTCTTGCTTGATTTTACCAAAACAGTACATGCAGTCTTAGGATATATTGTTATGCCTAAAGAATTATCCATTGAATACTATTGTCTAGACTAGACTTGTTGGTAAATTTGCGTGACATAAAAGTGTTCTAACTATCGCAACTGCATATTGGAACATATTCCCCCATCCCAATGATTCAGCTGCCTTTTTAATTTCTTGTGGAATTAAATGTTCATATCCACATTTTAAACACAAAAATGTAATATTCACGCTCAGAAAAAGTCTGGACCGAAATACTTGGAATATTGAGTCTGTGTTTTTTGCCTTCTTGATTTATTCTTCTGCTCTTTGGACGTTTTCTTCCTATGCTGAAGAAATAACAGTTTCAGTTTTATCTAAAAAATATTATTTAAGTGAGGGAAAAGGATAGATGAAAGACAATGACTTTTCAATGATCAAAGCTGTCAGCATATTTGTTTTAATTATTTATTCAATATTTTTAGATATTTCATTTTAATGTTTGGAATTGATCTTGTCTGTACTCCAGTTGTAGTCTCAATGAACTTTTTGTATTCTCAAAAATTGAAAACAAAATTTTCTGAAGCTGAAAAATTTTCCCAAAACATAATTCAAATGTTCAGGACATTACCAATTGTAGCAAAATACAGAATTGGGTACTTCTTTACTGACTTAACTCTTAACCACTTTTAGTGATGAATTTTGAATTTGAAAGTTTGTTTCTGAATATGTTAGACTGCTCAAAATTGAGTGATTATGTCATCAAAAATCAGATTCTAGTAGATGTTATCATTCCATCTCAGATTGTCTTCAGAATATTTTGCTTTTACCATTTATGGCTGTTGATCACCTTGTTAAATGGAACTTCTTTCTTAAAGTCAGCTCATTGGAACCAAGCCATTGTGTTCTCTTTTATTTCTATTGACAACTTCCATTTATTTACATGCATAGTCAAGCTTTGCAGAATATTGTTGATTGTGAATTCAAATTTTGTTGATTGCCACTTATCACCAATCTCTTGGAGTTTTGTCTGCTATACCTCAAATCAGAATTGAAAACATCTCTTTCAACACATCGCCAGGACTGCATATCAATGTTTTGGAATCAAAACATACTCCAAACACCCACTTACTGCTTCTACAGGAACACATTATTCTCTGTCTTAACCTCCACCTTTCAAAATAGCAATGTCATAGACTGCATATAATCTTTGAAAAATCCAATGTTCCTACAAGAATAAAGAATCACCAAAAATCCAAAAGGAGAAATGAATGATCAGCCAACTAAAAGTGATTGAGATAGACAAGCAAACATGATGTCAGCAACTCTTAATTGGTACCATAATATGATATTATTAGGTCATTGTTCATTTTGGCAATGAGGATAAAAACAAGTAAAATTTGGATTTTGATTCTCATTTGACAAGATTTGAAGAAATTTCTTTCACTGGAAATTTTTGATTCTCCAAATGATCTCATCAAATTAGTCAAAAAATTACAATTAACTAGCTACTAACACAAAGCCCAGTCCATGATGGCAACTATGAGGCTGTCATTTGATTATTGCTGATGCAGTCTACCTCAATTATGTTTGTAAAGATAGCCCTTGTCATGAACACTAGTGCCTCACTTGGATTCCCATGAATTTTTCTTCATGGATCAATTGGGTTTCTGTCTTTTTGTGGTTTGGTGATGTTATGAGCACTTCTGAGGCATGCGTTTCTTTCTGTTTTATGTCCTTTTTGTCTTGTTGCAAAGTTTTGCCACAACACTCAGCATACCATCCAGTTCCGATCCCCCCTGTATTATGATTCTAAAGTATCATTACTCAAAAATCAAACATCAAAGCATAAACATCAGTATTCAGAACTCAAAACTCAAAACTATAAAGTTGGTTATGTCACCCCTGAGAAATAATTTCTCATGAAAATCTTTTTTGTTAGAGAGAACTACTATATTGAAACTGTTAAGTTCTTATAGTAAAGAAGATTTGGGTTGAATGTGTTATCAATTTTTTCAATTGTGAATACCCTATAGACATTCTAACTTACAACACAGACTTTTATTCTTGTTCAAACAAAACACCTCAGCTTCCCCATGCTATTTCACAACATTGAAATGATATTGGCCATTTTGCCTCATTTCTCACAAGTTTTGGAGAAAATGGATCAACAAAGTGCAAGTGTTTGGATAAAATGCACTGCAACAGCTACTACAGAACCATTGAAGAAAAATATAGGCTTGGATGATTGCTCACATATGAAATCATGTTTGGTAAACAGGAGAATGTAGCATTGTTGCAAAATCAGATGAAAAGAAAAGGTCCAAACCAGCATCTGACATGATTCATCTTGGAAGGAAATTTAATGATATGTTTTTTGACTTTATTCACTCAATCTAACATTACTCAGTGAAATCTTGGTACATGACAAGATACATCTTATTAGAGAGATGATGTCATTTTCATTTATTGATTTAGGTATAATCAGTTTTGTGGAAAATTGCTAAAATGGGGGTTAACCAAAACAGGGTTTCCAGAAGAGCATCAAAGCTCAAAGCCCTAGTTTAATGAGGGATGTAGTAAATTTCAACAATTGGAATAAAAAACCACTCTATAATTGATTTTCATGCACTTTTCACAGCCAATACTGGCTTGACAATGGAATTTCTTCAATTTTGTCAAATATCACTATACATGGGAATGATGACAGCAGTTAGTGGTCTGGAACCAAAATAGGGTTGAGGGTCTCTTCCAGCACATGTTGGGAGTATTTGTGCATGATTTTTTCATACCACATGGTCATGCCAGGCCGAAATAGATGTATCTTCATGTTTAAAAATTTGTCTCAGTTGCAATTGAATGTACAGTAAAATCATTGTTGAATTAACAGATTCCTTTTGTCCCCATTTGGCTCCTTCATCCTCTTGCTCTTTTTTGTAGCTCTGAAGGGTTCCACTATCTCTTTTGCCTGGTTCCTTTTCAAGCTACCAACAGTTGTGTCATGAAAAGAAGCCTGCTTGGTATTTAACCATCACTCATATTAAAAAATTGTCATGTACTTAATTCAAAACCTAGTGTAAGTCACAAGACTATTCTTTCTCTACTCTCTACTATTCTTTCTGTCTAAGCCATAAATTCCTTGGTGATTTCAATCTCATCATACTTCACGCCAGCAGAAAAAAGAGAGACAAAAAACTTCGAAGTTTGAAATAATGGGGAAAAATTACTGTGTATCTCCATCATCAAACCATTCACAATCCCCATTACAACAATCATGATGTTTACATCATACCCAACCACTTCTAGATGGGGTGATATGTAAAGTATTGTATGATTTTCTAGAGTGTCACTACTCAAAATTTTATGCTTCCCATCATTGATTTGTTTTACTCTATCAATTCTCACTAGATACAACATTGAAGTGCTTCAATGTGACTCTGGCAGTAACAAACCCAAAAACATGAGTTTAAGACAGTGAATAGCACTTGTGCCAGTAAATTAATGGCCCTCTAATGTGTCCACTGTAAAAAGCTGTCAGGATGGTAAAATTGCAGTGAATTGTTTTGAAAATTCTTGAATTCTGTACAGAAAAAATAATTTCATAATCCACTGAGTCATTTACCACATTCAACTTAGGATGAGGTTTCATTTACAGTTGTACAACTACTTCTTAATCTGAAGATGCTTAGGCCTGTCAGATAAAAAGGGCATGAGAGTGGACCTATGGTTTGACTGGCAGAGCTCAGGCAGGAACAGAATAGCTTAGTTGAAAATTCATTTTGTTGTGATGGATTTCAAAGTAGGTCACAAAATTGTCATCACAACATTATGAGTCGAAATGTATCACAGGTGCCTGTCATAGGTTATGTCATAGACATTTTAGTTAAGCCATTTTCAACAACAATGTTGTTGTGATGTGTTAAAAACATTAATCTTCAACTCTAATAAATGTGAAAAACTAGTAAATAAAAATAACTCAAATGATATCATCATCACCTAAATAATTTGATTGTGCAATAGATTTTTTAGTTAAATGCCATTTGCTCTGTCATGTTTTTACCAAGGAGAAAAACTCTAACATGGACTATGACATTCCTTACTTCAACAACCATGTCACGGTGTTCAAGATTTTTTGATCTACATTACTACATTATGACTTGAACAAACTAAACTTAATGACAATAAAAACATTTATTCTCAAGCTCAATATTTCATTAGGAATTAATTTCTTAATTTTACCATGGATTACACTGCACTGTGGCAAGCACAACTTGCTAAACAGCCATCCCTCCACCCCCAAGCAACAAACAAACAAGCTAGCAACCCATTGGTTCAGTCAGCACTGTCAGAATGGTAAGTGACTAAGTCAATCATCATTGATGAAGTGGTGGCATTTTTTTGTTGCTCCCTCAGCACAAGTCCTCACAAGATTGTGACAAAATAGAGTCATGTTAGGTAGTTTTTTCATTTGAATAAGTAAATTTGAAGCTATTGCAAAAAAGCAAAATGAACAGTACAACACATCTCTATCATGTGACTCAAATATGACAACATGAAAAATGTTTTTGAATGCCACATTTTTTGTGAATTTAACAACAAACCCAGTTTGTTGCATCACAAAAATGACATTATGTCATCATTTCCAACTAATCAGAATAGTCACTTATGATTCAATCATTCCTCTTAAATAGGCAACTAGGATGGAGAAGGAACCAAGAGTTTAAAAGTAATCATCACCAGGATCAAATCCACTGTCACTGTAAAATTTTCAGAAACAAGTAGGTGAAATTAAGCTAATTATGTGCATATACCTGTCATCATGACAGTACAACATTTTCAAATCCTCATATCACATCATATTCCGTAACACCAAAAACCTCCTCTAACTTATCATCAATGACCACAAAAACAATCAAAGATTGATCAGTCATGAGATTCCTAGATCTTATCAAGGGGTTGATGATCATTTCACAATTGTTTGAATATCTTGTCAATTGCAGGTTTGTGTGAATCACTTTATCTAATGACCCTGAATACAGGAAAAACAGATCTCAATAAGCAATTCATTACACCCCATAATTGTTTGCTTTCTAGCAGACTTAGTATTATGGGTTAGTGTTGCAAGATATAGACTTGTGGCTGTTCAAAGTGGTCAAAATAACCTTCTTTGGACCAAGATGGCAATGCAATTCATTTTTTCAAGTGACAATTTTTCTCACCCTCAAAAGATAGCAGATACATGGATCATGAATTGTGCATGTATCTGATGGTTAGCAAAAAAGTTAATCACATCTTATAAACTGTATGTTTTCAAAACAACAAACTAGACAATATTGTTTGACTTGAGAAATGATTAATTGCATGATACCAGAAATTGTCTTTTCTGAATAGTCTCATTATTGCAAGATAACAAAAAAGATGGATAGGACATGATCACCAACATGGAAAAGTACACCCTTGGGAAAGTCTGACACAGAATTTGACCTACTCTGTGAACATAGGATGGGCCATTGAAGAAGTAGTCATGATTGTTATACCCTTCTGCATTGAAAACATTCACTTTTTGTTAAAACATTTCTGGAATCATGTATCTGGCATCTTTCTCTGCCCATAGTCATGTGATTGGTACAGTCACAGAAGGTAGTAACAACAAGGCTCACATTTCTACATATAACCATCTTGTTCAGCAAAGGCATATATTGAATAGTAGCACCATCCCCCAAGCCCTAAACAACCCAATCCAAAATTTGAACATCAAGCCATAATTGCAGCCACATTGCATTGATATTCATTTTCAAAGTGAAGATTTGAAAGTTCACCTTTATATAAATGTTACATATTGTTTAGTACAAGTAAATGATTAACAAAAACTAAAAGTCTTTCCTTTTTGATGTAATTAATGTAATCATTCCAAATCCTTTTTTCTCTCATCTGCAAACATTATATGGGAGTTAGTTCCTAGAAAAAGAATAATACATGTGTCACTTCAATTATTTCTTTCTTGATTTGTAAAAATGTCAAGTTAAACAACTCTTTCTGAATAATTCACAGTCACAATCCAAATATTTTCATGTTCATTTTCTTTTGCATTTGTCAAGAGCTGAAAATGAGGAGGATTCATCTCACCAAGTGTTTTGTTGCCAGTTATCATTATTGTTGATTTTGATAATGAGCAATTTTTCACCTCTTCGACTTTTTCCCCACAAAGAGATATTGTGATCTCGTCCAAAAATAATATTTTTCTTTTTTGATTGTCACATATGTGGACTTTCACAACACCATCAGTACAAGTTATGAGATCTTTGTGTTCTGAACCAAAGATTGAAAAGGATTTTATCCCAACAACCAAACCAATCATTTAAGTTTGGGAAGGTTCTCCACCTCATACATTGCTACTCAATTGAGTTGTCATTAGCTGTTCTAAATCAATGACAGACTTACACAAAGCCATGAAAGAATGAACTTATGTCACTGATGATATTCATTGCTCAATTTCCTCTATGGAAGAGAATTTTTTTGCCACAGTTTGTTTCTAAACTGATTTGTTTGATTCTAACACACATCTCAGATGACAAATGCTTCTAAAATTCATCAAAGTACCTCCATCTTGTGCCGCTATAATTGGAAACTGAATATTGTTTCCTTTGTGTATTGATACATGAATGACCATCCAGAAATACTTGTAGTTTGCACAAAAATATTACTTGAGTTCCTGTACCTCCATTCCTTAGAATTCCAAGATTCCTGATTCCCCCAAATATTTACCACTTACTATTTGTATGACAGATGGTAGACAGACAGTGTCAACATATCAGATGAAATGCTGGCATTTGTATTCTTTTTGCATTTTAAGACATGATCTTATAATGAATTGTGATTTGGGTTCTCTAGAATATATGTACTCTTTTTCCTGGGCAACTCAATACTGTGGTTAAATTTTTGTTTATTTTCTCTGCAATTTTGGGCATTCCTTTGTTATGTTTTCTACCTTTTTCCTTCTTGTCATCATTTCAAACTGTTGCATCTTTCATTATGTTGTTTTTACATCATTTGTTTTTCTTAACAGCTTTTTTTGTTGCATTTTGCAATTGTCATGAGGTTTTCCTTTTTCTTGCTCCTAATTTGTTGGTATAGTACAACTTAGTTTGAGAATATGATAATTTAATTCTGATCAAGTCAACTGCTGTAGAATTTTGTGAAAATTCGAGATTCTAAATAGTGATGGAGCTGTGGAATGGGATATGCTGGTTTTGTTTGCAGAAGTTACAGTGTCATGGGCAAGAGCTCATGGTGGGCTTTCTGGTAGTTCAAATTCCTAGCCTTATGATGGAATTATTTTTCAGTGTAAGCAGTGGTAGCATGCATTGCTCGGGCTGTATAGGAAATTGACTTTGTCTTCTTTTTGGGCATGGTTTCCCAAAAATGAGGATTTGAAATGCTAATGGTGTTCCATATGATGTTTGCAGGTAATTTAATTTGTGTCATTGAATGATTTGTGGCATTGTTTGACCAGTATTGATGGTTAACTGAGTGGTTCATTGTTTTTAGCCAGTCATCTTTTTTGGTGTACTTGCTCTTCTTTGTGGGGCATACATCAACTTCTATTAGGATCTGCTAGAACAATTGCATTTGGTTGGAAAGATAATTTTTTGCCCTTTCCAATTCATTCAATGACTTTACTTTGTTTCAATATTTTCAAATTGTGTTTGGAACAAAAATGATGGGGTAAAAATTGCTCTCATTGCAAAAAATAATTGGGTTGTGTGCAATTGCACCAAGACCTGAATAAAAAACTTGTAATAGCTTGTAATAGGTGTTTTATTGTGTTACTGTACTCATTAATGCAACAAAGCTGGCTCTGCAAAAATTTTGAACTACAAAATTTGATGCCAAAAATGAATCTCTGAGATCATTAAAATGCTTTACTGTAGCTTTCATGATCTCAGCTTCAATAATAATAAAAAATCAAGCTGATTGGGCAGAGATACTCATTTAGATATTGCAATATTGGCGAATGCACAACTAAACATATTGCATTTGATTGACACTTTCTAAAAATGTATCATTATCATTGATGGCTATAATCAACTAAACATGAAACTAAAAGTTATTCCAGAATATCATCTACCACCTGTGACAAATAATCAACTCTTTTGAAACAATCGATGCATAAATGGATGCAACAAAAAGAGCAACATGGTACATGAGATTGGACTCCCTTCATTTTGTTATTCTCCTGCTTCCTTTTTGAACCTACTTTTGATGGTCATATGTGCAGCTGACAAGATGTTGGGTTCATCTTCTTTTTGACAGGTTCAGGGAAAGGATTCAGATTTAATTGTACCTGCATTATAGCACACCAGTGGAATTGGATAGGTTTTTGATAATTCCTTTCAATATGCAGCTGGAGGGAGTCCATAGAGGCATGAATTGAATTTCTTGATGTCTGCTGCTGTTGCTACTTACACATAGATCTTGATGACATCAATCAAATGGATCTTCAGCTTTTTCTTGCTGCCTGCTGTTTTGCATCCTTGATTTTTTGATTTGGTTTTGAGCTTGACCAATTTCAATCTGTCAAATTGCTCCACTGTCAACAACATTTGGATGGGTATTGCTTGCTTGGGAATAATAGGAGGATCCTTTGACAGTACAGCAATTTGGATGGCTTTTTCATTGTAGATGGAAGGGTTGTTGCCCATATCAGAAATGAGATCAAAGACAAGAAGCTTGTCATCTCAATCATAGCCACTGTTTAGGACTCTTTTTTGTGGTTTGTCATGCAGACAATTATGCTTGTTTTTTTGAAGTAATTTAATGGCAGTGAAGAAGTGTAGGCTGTCTTGTTGTCTACCATTATCTTTGAGCACACACCCAATCAACCCCCAGTAGGACACTCTTCTGAGGAGTGCTTGGTGAATTGTTGTCACTTGAGGAGACAGTTATGGTGAGATTTCCATCATTATCAATGGCAACATCAATCAAATTTGAAGAAAAAATCTCATTATTTGGGATTTGGGAGATGCTCATTAGATGCAACTCTTTAGTTACCTCACCAGTGGTGTTGAGAATGTCAGCAACTGGAGAGGGAAGTGTTGATGATAGCAGTTGATCCTTTCAGGGGATGCTCATGGTGGTTTCTGGAAACCCACTTGATTTTTTTGGTGACTTGTTTTCGTAAAAAAGGAATCATGTGCTTGGTGCTTGGTTGGTGACATACAAAACCCCTGAAAATGTAACATAGTATTGTATGTAATTGAGGGTGTAGCTTCAAAAATTGCACCAGAAAAGGCTCAAATGCATGTCTACTATGTGAAATTTTAATTTTTAGCTAGAGCTCGGGGAATCTGTCTACAGGTGGTCGGCCCATGGAAGAGATAGTACAATTTTTCTTATCACCCAATAATTAATTATTTGACATACTTAAAAAATTAATATTCCTCGTTTGTATTGATTACCTCCTACTATGAATCGTTGTGGCCACAAAGGAGAAAATGGTACTTATCACAATTTTTTTTAGGTATGGTATATACCTACCGAGGTAGTGTACGATGATTATTTTTTTATTGCACTGATCTAAAAGATACCAATCCATCAAGCAAATATAACTAAAACTGTAAAAACGTAGGAATCAGTACCTTTTCAGGACAATCCCGCATTTGCAAAAATGACGCTGCTTTTTGTTCGCAAGCTGTGCAACTTGCAAGCAGGCGAGTGAGAACTTTGCGAGAACTTCCAAAGAAGTTTCGGCGGGCATTTCGAAAGGTCTCAAGGGCATTTTTTTTTTCAAAACATCATCCTCTTCGCTCGCATCGGTTGTGGCCGGCTATGTCACGAGTCAGCGGCGGCCTGCTGTCTTCGCCACCCGCCCATTCATTCACTCAAGCTGCAAAAGCTGTCATTCGACTCAGAACTCGTTTTTTTTTCTCCATTTTTAAATATAATTGCTGTCACAGCATCAACCCCCCCCGCAACAATTCCAACGATCACAAAAATTTTATATTAAAACTGTGCCATGGCAAACCCACCCGAGGATATCGCCTCACAGCTACTGCACTCTACGGACGCACGTATCGCTGAGGCCGCCAAACGTGTATTCTCGTCGTCTTACCCCGTCGTTTCGAGCATTGCTCCTTCTCATGCTGCCGCCCCATCATCATCTCATTCGTTCCAACGGCTAAAGCCCTCGACAGCACATAATTCATCTGCTTCGGAAAATTTTATCCGTGCCGC
>JACCDI010918093.1_pt1 | contig 12887 bp, 12 predicted proteins | sample 7442791 | NCBI WGS metagenome assembly JACCDI01 (sample SAMN15323434, study PRJNA562643) | freshwater metagenome | isolation source: river surface water | place: USA:Blue River Watershed | collected 2017-08-15
AGAGATATCGAAAGTACCACCACCTAAATCGAATACAGCAATTTTTTGCTCTACATTCTTTTTATCCAAACCATAAGCCAATGCTGCTGCTGTTGGCTCGTTCACAATTCTGCGAACATTTAAACCAGCAATCTCACCCGCTTCTTTGGTTGCTTGTCTTTGAGCATCGTTAAAATATGCAGGAACAGTAATCACTGCTTCAGTTACTTCAGCACCTAAATAATCTTCTGCAGTCTTCTTCATTTTTTGAAGCACCATTGCAGAAATTTCTTGTGGTGTATACACGCGGTCTTCGATTTGAACACGAACTGTATCGTTATCTCCTTGAACCACTTTATAACTTGCTAAACTTAATTCACTGGTTACCTCGTTAAAACGACGACCCATAAAACGCTTCACACTAGAAATAGTGTTTTGAGGGTTGGTAATAGCTTGTCTTTTTGCTGGATCTCCCACTTTACGTTCGCCATTTTTTAAGAAAGCCACTACCGAAGGGGTAGTTCTTCTTCCTTCGTCATTAGCGATGACAACAGGTTCGCCACCTTCCATTACCGATACACAACTATTTGTAGTACCTAAGTCAATTCCGATTATTTTTCCCATAATGATTGATTTTCAATGATTAATTACCATGATAAAAGCAATCTTTATGCCATAATGCCAAAGACAAAAAAGGGGTGTAATAATGTCAGCAATAAGCGCATCTAGCCTGAAAATGGGCCGAAATTGGCAGTTTATACTATCTCAGGACTGCCTTTAAAGGTAAAATTCTTCTGACTAGTATAGCTGAAAATGACCACAAAGAAGGTAGTAACCATCTTCGCAGGTGTGGCATACCATCCAAAATAGTCCACAAATAACTTTAAGAAAATATAGTTGAGCAAGATACATCCTAGTACCACAAAGAAGTATTTAAACAACTGCTTGGTCTTTGTCACTGATGTTTCTTGAAAAACCACATACCTACTCAAATAAAAACCTATGGGGAAAGTCACACAAAAGCTAATCATAAAGGATGCAATATGTGGGCTAATGGTTAACCAGCCAATATGTTGGGCCTGTTTATCTAATATATAATTATAAGAGACAAAGAACAATAAGATATCTAAAACAGTATTAGCACCACCACAAGCGGCATAACGGAAGGTTTTTAAAGGCATGAATTTCTTGAAAATGGGATACACCCAATCAATTAGATCAAGAATGAGCTTGCTAATAAAATCGTGTAGTTTCAACATGGATGTTCCAAAGGTAATCTTAATTAATTACTTTTGCAGTCGGTAACCCAATTTTATGAATCTGATAACGAATATCAAGCAGTCCACTGCAAATTGCATTAATACATTATATAATGTTTCAATCACTCCCGAACAGGTTTTAGTGAATGCTACCAAGCCTGAATTTGAAGGAGACTACACTATTGTATTATTTGCCTTTGTAAAACAATTGGGTAAATCACCAGATGCATTGGGACAAGCATTAGGAAGCGCTATTAAAGCCGCGATGCCAGAAATTGTTATCGATTTTAATATTGTAAAAGGATTTTTAAACTTATCTATTAATAACAGTTACTGGCTTGAATTTGTAAAATCATTGAATGCTGATAATTTATTACCTAGCATTGCAAACCCTAAAAAAATAATGGTGGAGTACTCCTCCCCTAACACGAACAAGCCATTACACTTAGGACATCTTAGAAACAATTTCTTAGGTTGGAGTATTGCTGAGATTTTAAAGTTGCAGGGCAATGATGTAGTGAAAACTTGTATTGTAAATGATAGAGGAATTCATATTTGCAAGAGCATGATTGCTTGGCAATTATTTGCGAATGGTGCTACTCCTGCTGACACAAAACAAAAAGGAGATCATTTTGTAGGCGATTATTATGTGAAATACAACGATGCCTATAAAGCAGAAGTAGAAGCCTTAGTAGCAAAAGGAATGAGCAAAGAAGATGCAGAGAAAGAAGCTCCTATTCAAAAAGCAGCACAAGAAATGTTATTGAAATGGGAACAAGGTGATGCAGCAACTATAGACTTATGGAAGCGAATGAATAGCTGGGTGTATGAAGGATTTGATACAACTTATAAAAAAATTGGTTCTGATTTTTTGAAAACTTACTACGAGAGTAATACTTATTTATTGGGTAAAGAACTGGTAGAAAAAGGATTAGAAAAAAAAGTATTCTATCAAAAAGAAGATAGCTCCGTTTGGATTGATTTAACAGCAGACGGATTGGATGAGAAAATTGTTAGACGTAAAGATGGGACTTCTGTATATATCACACAAGACATAGGACTTGCGGAAGTAAAGCAAAAAGAATTCAATACGGATGCTAGTATTTATGTGGTGGGTGACGAACAAAACTATCATTTCAAAGTATTGAAATTGATTTGTCAAAAACTACAATTACCTGCTGCAGACGGTATTTACCATTTAAGCTATGGAATGGTGGAATTACCTACTGGCAAAATGAAAAGCCGTGAAGGAACCGTAGTGGATGCAGATGATTTAGTAGAAGAAATGATTCAAATCTCTAAAGAGAAAACAGAATCCTTAGGCAAAGTAGCAGATTTTACACCAGAGCAATTAACTAGTTTATACAATACCATTGGATTAGGTGCATTGAAGTTTTTCTTATTAAGAGTGGATCCTAAAAAGAAAATGATTTTTAATCCTGAAGAAAGTATCGATTTTCATGGATTCACTGGTCCTTTCATTCAGTATACCCATGCAAGAATTAAAAGTATCTTGAGAAAAACGGGTATGCATACTAATGTTCAGTCTACCCCATTACTTCCTTTAGAGAAAGCATTGATAATTGAATTATCTAATTTCCCTAATACCATTAACGAAGCTGCGGAAAATTTAGACCCTTCTAAATTGGCCATCTATGCTTTTGAATTAGCAAAACTATTTAATGGTTTTTATGCTGAGCATTCCATCAATAATGCAGAGTCGGAGGAGAAAAAGCAATTGAGAATTCATTTAGCTATTCTAACAGCTGCTACATTAAGCAAATCAATGCGCGCATTAGGTATACATGTTCCTGAACAAATGTAATTTACTTTCTCTTTTCTTTAAATACCTTATACACTTCTGGCTCTTCTGTTTCAAAGCCCCATTGTGTAAGTAAGCTATCCATTTGTGCTTGTGGTAAACTTGCTTTATCGTAATGCCCTGCATTCATTTTCTGACGCATCGCTTCATAGATACTTACCGCGCATGCTACTGAAATATTCAAACTTTGAATAATTCCCATTTGAGGAATAATAAAATTACCATCTGCCAATGCCCTGAATTCTTCCGTCACACCAGCATGTTCATTACCAAATACTAAGGCAATAGATTCAGTGAAATTAATATCATGTAAACTCACGGCGTCACTAGATAAATGCGTGGTTAATATTTTGGAGAATTTTTTTCTTAAAGCAGTAACACATGCTTCCAGATTATCAAACTCATGAATGGTTAACCATTTTAATGCACTACTACTACTTCTATAGCCCCATTTTTTATGTCTTGGGATTTTAGTCGTTAAAATATATACTTCTTGAATGCCTACAGCATCACAGGTTCTCATTACAGCAGAAGCATTGTGTGGATCTTGCACATTCTCTAATACCACCGTCAAATTTGCTTGACGCTTGCTTAATACTTTTAATAATTTCTCGGATCTTTCTGGTGTCATGGGTTATTTCTTAAAAGGAATTTGATATTGCACACCCAAACCAGGTGCATTCAATGGTGCAATACGGCCATTTTGTTGATTAAAAGAAAAATCTAATCCTCTACCATTTAATTCAGTCATTAACAATGGCCCATCCATATCTACAAAATCCAATTGAGGTAAAAATTGTGCAATAGCTGCAGATCCAATCACTGACTCATTCATACTACCCATCATTACTTTTAATCCCAAAGACTTGGCTTCTCTGATCATTCTTAATGCAGGAGTCAAACCACTACACTTAGTCAGCTTAATATTGATTCCATGAAAATAATGCGCACATTTTGCTACATCAGATTCAAAAACACAACTCTCATCTGCAAATAATGGAAGACTGGATTGTTTTTTCAATTGCTCCATACCCTCCCAATTCTCTTTAGCTAATGGCTGTTCTACCAATTCAACACCTAAATCTGCAAGTGCTAGTATTTTCACCAACGCTTCTTCTGTTGTCCAACCTGCATTAGCGTCTACTCTTAATGGTTTATTGGTATGTTGTCTTAATGCAGAGATCATTTCAATATCATAATCCGTTCCTACTTTCACCTTATATATTGGCCAAGGATGATCTTTCATTTTCTGCACCATCTTTTCTATTGGATCAATTCCTAAGGTATAATCACAAATAGGTGTGGGCGTAGTTTCATTCCATTCACTATTCCATAAATCATGAACTGGCATTTTTTTAATTTGACCCCATAAATCCCAGGCAGCCATATCTAATGCACATACCAAGAATGGATCATTAGGTATTAAATGATGTAAGAAATGCCAAAATCTTTCTGGATCGGTTAATGCAAACTTCTCGATCGATTTTTGATGCTTTTGTAAAGTTTGCATCATGGATTCCACTGTCACATTGTAGTATGCAATGGCAGGGGCTTCGCCAAAACCAGACCAATTGCCCAATGACAATCTCACCATCACTGTATGCTGATGTGTCTTAGTTCTACCATTAGAAATGGTAAAAGGATATTCAAAAGGTAATTGCTGTTCCCAAAAATCTAATTGCACAATAATGAATTTAACGGCCGCTGGATTGAATGGCTTCTTTCCAACTCTGATTAAAAGATTTGGACAAAATTAGATCTTCTAAATTAATATGCATTCTATATCTCCAATAATGTTTTGCGTTTGCAGGGATATTAATTCTTTCTTCATCTGGCTCATTTCTTCTGATGGTTTCATCCACTCCCAAATAACATTGTAATTGGAATATGGCCCACATAGCAGGCGAATATAAATGTTGTAATAAAATAGATTTCAAAATCCATGCCTCGCAATACAAAGGCGCTTCGCCGTATTGACCTAATTCATTATTATAAAACTGCTGAGTCTTTGCTCTATCTTCTTCCCACCAACCTCTTACCGTGCTGGTATCATGAGATGAAGGTGTCACAACACTTAAGTATGGTGCATCATTTGGATGGAAGAATGTTTTTTCACTAGCTTTAGGCATTCTTTGTACTTCTAAACTTAACATTCCTAATTGATACATTACATTCGGTACACAAGATGGAACCAAACCCAAATCCTCACCACAGATCAACATATCTGTGGACAACTTCAACATAGGTAATTTTTCCATCGCTTCCTTTTCCCAGGCACTATCTTGTCTTTTGAAGAAATAATCTACATACAATTCTTTCAAAGCATTTTTTACTGCATGATCTAAATGCTGGAAAGAACTAGTTTGCTCCATATTAAATCTACAATGAAAATGATGCGGCTTTTCAGCATCTATCAATATCACATTGCTAATTAAATTAAATAAACCTTGTTTGATTTTTGCATGCCATTCATCCTGTGGCATCACACTAAAATAAGTTTCTACTTGTCTTTGCGTTTTGTAAGCTGGCAATAATTCATAATGTCCATCACCAATATGTTTTAGATATTCTTTTTTAATCAACTCATTGTCATAACCAAATTCTTTAAACAATACTGTTTCATTGATAAATGGTTGTGTCAATCTGTAGTGATCTATATGAATATTTTTAGCATTCAACTCATTAATGGATATGGGTATTGCTGGAACAAAATGTCCCAAAATACCCTCTACTGCATTCATTGGAATACTCCAAATTCTAAAAAATCCAAGGATATGATCTATTCTGAAAGCATCAAAATAATATTTCATCTGATCAAATCTAGACTTCCACCATGCATATCCATCAGAAGCCATTTCTTTCCAATTATAAGTGGGGAATCCCCAGTTCTGACCTGCTATAGCAAAATCATCTGGTGGTGCACCCGCCTGCATTTCCATATGAAACAAGTGTCTATTTTGCCATGCATCCGCACCATATCTATACACGCCAATAGGAATATCCCCTTTTACCACTACACCATGTGCATGCGCATAATTCGTTGCATCTAATAATTGCAAGTGTAATTGATATTGAACAAAATAGAAAAATGCGATAGAATCATAAGTTTTTGAACCAGGCTTGGTCATCGCAGTGATCGCTTTCTCATCATAGCTTGCATGCGTTGGCCAATGATTAAAATCAACAGTACCATGCAAGTCTCTTAAATAAGAAAAAGCACTATAAGAAACCAACCAGTTTTTATTTTGTTCAAAATACGCTGCAAAATCTTTACTAGCCAATGCTTTTGCACCATTTTCTTTAAAGGCTAATCTTAATACCTCCCATTTTAATTTCATTACACCATCATAATCTACATCTTGTAAATTATTTAATGCTGCTATGGTTGATTTGAATGGTTGGATCAAGCTTTGTTGTTCCTTACTAAATAAATCTTCAATTCTTATAAAAATGGGGTGTAATGCAAAAGCAGAGATTGCTGCATATGGATAAGAATCCATCCAAGAATGTGTAGCAGTAGTATCATTAATAGGAAGAATTTGGATCAACTTCACCCCTACCTGATTTGTCCAATCCACCAATAACTTTAAATCAGCAAACTCTCCTACACCCGCACTGTTTTTTGATCTTAGAGAAAAAACTGGAATCGCAACACCGGTACCCTTCCATCTTGTAGCATTCAAATGTACAAAGCCATCGTTCACTAAAACCAATTTATCTTTTCCAACCGGCTCATACAAGACTCTATTATTCCCTTCTTCAAAAGCTACAAAAGTTTTAGTCTTTGTATTGTACACACCATATTTATAAACAAATGGAAAATTGCTTTTTTGAACATCCAATGCAATTTCAAAAAATTGTTCGCCTTGTATTTTATTCAAGGGCTTTGCTTTTACACTATCCCACCCTCCTATTATACTTGATTCTCCAAGTATACATATAGTTTGATCGGCATCTAATAAAGGTGCTTTCACTCTAAATACATGAGTGCTCTTTGAATCAAAAGCTGTGGGTTTTACTTCTGTAATAGTCTTTTTTAATAATACATTATCAAAGGGGGCTGTATAAAAAGCATTTTCTTTATATCCAGTGAAATTCCAACTATCAATTATTACCATTTCATCTTTATTCATTAATCCGGGATGAATGGATTGGCTATCACCAGCATCAAAAACCTTGGTACCATCCTCATTTAAAATAAAATAGTGATAAATGATTTTTTCTTTTTGTAATGTATCTAGTGTGACATGTAACACCCAATAATCATCATTTAAATACACCAATGGAATGGCTTGATCTATTTGATTATTACCCAATTGTGGATGGTTACCATATAAATAAATAACCTGTCCAAAATGCGTTTTGTATTTTAAATGAAAACTTAGTTTAAGCTTTGAAGAACTTTTTGTAGCTACTTTCTTTGTTGCAGCTTTCTTAGGCACCACATTTGACATAGTATTAAGCAATTCAATCGTTTACAATCAATTTCAAACCGAGTTTAAAGATAAAAAATAATGTGTATTAAAAACACATTAAATAAGATTCTTCCTTAATTTGTAGGAGATGTACTATTAGATTTGTATATTGCTTATTATCAACACTTTAGAATAGTTAATGGACAAAATAGTCATTTATACGGACGGATCTTCTAGGGGCAATCCTGGTAGAGGTGGCTTTGGGGCTATTCTCTTGTGGAATGGTAAAGTCAAAGAAATTGCAGAGGCTTACAGAAATACTACGAATAACAGAATGGAATTATTGGGGGTGATTAAGGCACTTTTACAATTAAAGACCAAAAAAATCCCCATTCTTATTTATACCGATAGTAAATACATTGTAGACTCAGTTCAAAAAAAATGGTTGGATAACTGGATCAAAACCGATTTTAAAGGAGGTAAGAAGAACAAAGACTTATGGTTACAATACCATCAATTAGCAGCTCATTTGCAAATTCAATTTAACTGGGTAAAAGGTCATGCAGATAATCCATACAATAATAGATGTGATGAATTAGCAACCATAGCTGCTGACAATGGCCCTTGGAATATTGACGTTGAATTTGAGAAAAATGAATTAGCTAAAGATTAGATCGCTTTGAACTTTGGCACCATCAATCTGAATGCGCCGAAGATTACCGCACCAAATACTAATGTACCTGCTATACTATTCGGATAGAAAGGTAACCCATCAGCCATTGTTTGAGACAAACCAACTAATGTCAATGGATGCTTGTAACCTCCAAAACTAGCCCAAACAATAAAATTAGATAATAAGAAATATACAGTAGGAGCTACTAAGAAGCTAGCAACATGTTTTGATAATTGATTACTCTGTAAACCAAATCCAAATACAGCAGTGGAAGCAATTAAAATATAATTGATCCATTGTCCTTCATAAAATCCTTCAAATGGACTTAAATGATTGATGTATAAAACCTGATACAATGCATCAGAAATAAACATAGAAATTAACGGCAATAAAAAAGCATATTGTTTTTTACTTGCAAATAATGAACCACCAAATAAAGCAATAGCAATTTGTGGTGCAAAACCCAATGGTCTACCGGGTAAAACTCTGTACAATGCACTCATTGCTACCATAATTACTAAAGCCGCTATAATTTGTTTGTTCAATTTCATATAACTTTATTTATTCCATTTAATGTTCTAAAAACAAAAATAAGGCTTTAACCCTTTATTTAGTCAGTTAGCTTTTCCTCATTTGTGAATAACCTAAGGGGCAAAAGACCTGAAGATCAATGTCCCCGTAGTAGAATGAAGCTCAATTGCTTGTTCAGGCTTGATCATAGCTACTTCTCCCACCTTAAAACTAGTCCCGTTTATTTCCATTTGTCCTTCCATCACCAAAAGCATTTCAATAGATTGGGTATGGATTGTGTAAAATTCGCCTGTCTTTATTACTAGTTTACTTAAACCAAAATCAGAAACCGGACATGGATAATTTACTTCATTATTGTTGATGGGCGTTCCTTCCATTACTGCAGGATAGGTTGCCCTAAACTGAACATGTTGAATTAATTCTTGAATATCAACATGCTTGGGAGTCAATCCACCTCTTAATACATTATCACTATTGGCCATCAATTCAATGTTCTGACCTTCCAAATAAGCATGTAATAATCCAGCACCTTGAAAAATCCCATGATTTTTTGGTATAAAGACAATGTTTAAAATATAGATGGAGAATATGCCCTTGTCAATATGGGAAGATGGAACAACCCCATTGTAATATTTATTCGCCCACCAATGAGGATGTAATTTATCTACATTACCATTTTTAACAGCAATAATAGCTTCTTCTAATAAAGGTTTTAAAATTGCATCAGAAGCCGCTGTATCTAATTGCATAAAATGCTGATACAAGTTTTTATAATCATCATTGGCAAATGCTTTTACTAAACCATTCAATGGTTTAAAATCCTCTAATCTTTTTTGTAACAATGCTGGCGCCAAGAATCCATGTAATAACCAAAAATCACTCAAAGCCACCATTACTTCAGGCTTATGATTTTTGTCCTTATAATTTCGATTCGCCGCATCTATGGGAATTCCAGCAGCCTCTTCTTTTTCATAACCAATCACTGCATTTTCTTTAGTTGGATGCACTTGTATGCTTAACATACTAGCCACATCTAAAATTTTATATAAATAAGGTAAGCTTCCAAAGCTCTTATCTTTTTCTAATAACTGATCCAAAGTAATCGAACCATATTGATCCGTATCTATGATAGCAGGTGCAGATAGATGTGCCCCCATCCAATATTCTGCAAAGGGTTTGTTTTGATCATTCTTTAATTGCATTAATTGAGGAATAAACTGAGTGCCACCCCAATCATAATGCCTATGAACTCCGTGTAATTTATACGCTGTTTGCATATGTTTATAATACCTAGATTGTTGATTTAATACATATTATGAAAAACAAAGATACTGGGAATTTTGGCGAAAACCTTGCCGCAGAATACTTAATCAAGAATGGATTTGATATTCTAACAAAAAACTGGAGATACAAACATTTAGAAATAGATATAATAGCTTCAAAAGACCAAAAGCTTCATATTGTAGAAGTGAAAACTAGAAGCAGTATTGAATTTGGCTATCCAGAATCTTTCATTGGGCGTCAAAAATTTCAATACTTAAAAAATGCTGCAGCGGTATACCAATTCCAACATCCTTATTGGAAAAATATTCAATTTGACGTAATCTCCATTACACTTCAAAATCCAATTGAGCTTTTATTATTGGAAGATGTCTTTTTCTAAAGACTTCATCTTCTCTACCATTTTATAGGTAGCAGGACATAACTCGACATTTTGCTTATGCACATGGATGTATTCTGTAAACTTCTTTTTTGTTAAGTGAGGGAAGCCAGCGCAATCAGCAGGTCTAACTTCATAGATACTGCACATATTGCTTTTTAAATTTAGGAATTGACAGGGTTGTTGTTGATTTAACCAATCATTGTCTTTTTTATCGTACTCCAACCACTTTTCTTTAAACTCTTTGGGAGTCATTTGAACATGGGCTGCAATTCTTTTGATATCTGCTGGTGTAAATGTAGGGCTCATTGTTTTGCAACAGTTCGCGCAAGACAAACAATCCACTTCGGCCCATACTTCTGGACTTAATTTTTTCGTAAGCTTATCTAAACCCTTAGGCGATTTCTTATTTAATTTTGTTAAGAAGGTTTTTAATACTTTAGCATTACGCTTTACTTTCTGCCTAAATGATCTTAAATTTACTTGCATTTTCTAATTGAATGAAACGCGAAATAAAATCATTCTTGCTTAACTATCAAATCTTTTAAACATTTCAATGCATTGGGACATTTATAAAAAAGGCTTTAAAGCATTTCTTCAACTAGAAAAATCCCTTAGTGCCCATTCAGTTGAAGCATATATAAGAGATATAGACAAATTCGCTCAATACCTATTCGATGAAGTAGGCGCCATTGGTCCAACAGAAGTAAATTTAAAACATTTGCAAAGCTTTATTCAAACCATTGGTAAACTAGAAATGGCCCCGAGTTCTCAAGCAAGAATCATCTCTGGCATTAAATCATTCTTTAAATACTGCTTATTAGAACAAATCATTACCATCAACCCCACCACCCTACTTCCAACACCAAAAATTCAACGTAAGCTTCCAGATGTATTAAGTTTTGAAGAAATAGAACAACTGATTAGGGCCATCGATTTGAGTAACCCAGAGGGTGGTCGGAATAAAGCGATCTTAGAAGTAATGTATAGTTCAGGGCTTAGGGTTACTGAAGCCATAAACCTTAAAATATCCAGTTTGTATTTAGATGTTGGTTTTATAAGAGTCATTGGTAAAGGAGATAAAGAAAGACTGGTTCCCATTGGTTCGGATGCTATTAAATATATTAAGTTATATAAAGAGACCATCAGGGTGCATCAAATTCCTGCCAAGGATTGTGATGATATTTTATTCTTGAATAATAGAGGTAAGGCTTTAAGCAGGGTGATGATTTTTTATATCATCAAAGATTTAATTCAAAAAACGGGTATTCAAAAAACCATCTCTCCCCATAGTTTTAGACATTCTTTTGCTACGCATTTAGTGGAAGGAGGCGCAGATTTGAGAGCAGTACAAGAAATGTTGGGACACGAAAGTATTACCACAACCGAAATTTACACGCATATCAATAGAGAATACCTAAGAGACACTCTGGATCGTTTTCATCCAGCCTTCAAAAAATCATAATCCATCCAAATTTAACCTTTTAATCAACCAAAATGTAGTAGGTTTGTTATTCATAAAAATCAACACATGAAAAGAATATTATTTGCTTTAACAAGTGTCATTTGTTTAAGTACTTCAGCTCAAATTAAAATGCCAGCTGCTAGCCCTACTCAAACCCTTTCTCAAGAATTTGGAATGGGTAAGATTGACATTACTTATTCAAGACCAGGCATCAAAGGAAGATCAGTATTTGGTGATGGTAGTTTATTAGCACCCAATGGTGTAGTTTGGAGAACAGGTGCAAATGCTGCTACTAAAGTTACTTTCTCTCATCCAGTGAGTATAGGTGGAAAAACCTTAGCTGCTGGTGATTACGGTTTATTCACTATCCCAGGAAAGAACGAGTGGACAATCATTTTAAATACCAATTCTAAAGGTTGGGGAAGTTTTGAATACAAAGAAGCTGAAGATGTTGTGCGTGTAAATGTTAAGCCAGAAACAACGAGCAACTTCACTGAGTCATTTACGATCAATGTAGACAATATTACTGCAGAAACTGCAATGATTTGTTTAAAGTGGGCAAATACAATGGTTTGTTTACCTATTCAAACTGATATCAAACCAACAATTCGTAAGCAAATTCAAGATGCAACTGCAGGAGCAAATGTGAACCCAAATGTTTACAGCGCTGCAGCCAATTTTTATTATGACATTGACAAAGACTATGATAAAGCATTAGTATTTGTAGACAAAGCCATTGCGGCAAACACAAATGCATATTGGTTGCATTTATTGAAAGCAAAAGCTCAAGTAGCATTAGGTGATAAGAAAGGTGCAAGAGTAAGTGCAGAAACCTGCGTTAAAATGGCTGAAGCTGCAAAAAATGCTGACTATGTAAGATCTGGTAAAGAGATATTGGAGAAATTATAGAATTTGCTTATTCAAGACATTCAATACCCATCACTTTGTGATGGGTATTGCTTTGTGCGGAAGAGGAGATTCGAACTCCCACGCCCGGGTATGGGCGCTACCACCTCAAGGTAGTGCGTCTACCAATTTCGCCACCTCCGCAGATTCCGCAAACCTACATAAAATTGCGGAGCC
>JACCDI011400181.1_pt1 | contig 12886 bp, 11 predicted proteins | sample 7442791 | NCBI WGS metagenome assembly JACCDI01 (sample SAMN15323434, study PRJNA562643) | freshwater metagenome | isolation source: river surface water | place: USA:Blue River Watershed | collected 2017-08-15
GTATGCGCTTGTAGCGAAAGCTCGTGGATCATCAAATGACGCCGACTATGTCAATACCAGGGTTGACAATCTGCTCAGCATGAAAACGAGCTTTGGTTCTTCTGGCATTAATGGCATGCAACTAGCTCAAGCCGATACAAGCAACAAATCTAAAGAAGCTCCTAAAGAGGCGCCTAAAGAAGAAACTAAAACCACCGAACATCAGTTGTGGTGGCGTTGCGACCCGACTCCTGGATTGTCTTTACAAAAAGATGGATTGCCGCAACTTCAATTGCCAACAACAGAAGAAAACGCAACAACACTGACCTTGCCTAGACCTTGTGCTGGTGAAAAACCACCAATGGCAATGATCGAAGTGACCATGATTCGGACAGAAGAAGCGATGACCCGAATGCAAGGTATCAACTTGTTGGACGGTCTGAAAATGGTTAAAGATACATTTTTGGACGCCGATAGACGCAGAGTCATTGGCAATGATGATGTCTTGACAACCAGTGCAGCGTCTTTGGCCTACTCTCTAAATATCGCCAACTCACTTTTTGCAAAAAATGAAGTGATTGCGCGACCAAGCCTTTCTGCAGTTGATCGTTTGCCATCCGTATTTTTCAGCGGTCGTACGGTATCAATTGCAAGCGGAACAGTTAACACTGGCTTTTCATTGTCAGACAAGTCAGTTGGTACCAGTTTGTCAATCACCCCTACATTTGTGGACGATGAAAATGTTTTGCTGTCCATTAGATCTAGCCGTTCATTCATCGAACCCTCAGAGGGCGGATCAATCGCATTGATTCAATCAAGGAATGCAGTAAATGCCAGCGCTAGGGTGAAGTTTGGTCAAACATATGTGTTGAACGGCATGATTGAACGTGAAAAAGACAACGTGAATACAGGCGTTCCAATTTTGATGGACATTCCTATCGTGCAGAATTTATTTTCAAAGAGTGTGAAAATTGACTTTAATCGTCAAATTTTGACACTTGTGACTGTTCGCAGATTGGTTGATGACAAAGACTCGGTTTTCCTTGCGAAAAATCCAACTGGAACCATCAATGGACATAAGTTGGCGACTCAAGTTCAGGAGTTTATTGATCTCCAGTCGAATCAAACAGTTATGGATGAAGTTCTGAATGGGCTACGGAAAGACAACAGCTTGTACCAGCGCCTACGCAATCGTGATGTGGTTCAAGAAAGTTACAGCTCACAATCCGTGCTCCAGCGCTTATTGATAGATCTAAAAGAACTAGCTTATTTCTGATGTATTTTCTAAATTTAGGAAATTAATGTAATCAGAATCAAAGACCCCATCAACATTGATGGGGTCTTTTTAAATTCTAATTTCTCAAAATCACTAAATATTTTTAGCGATTTTTGAAGCGGTAGTTTTAACTTGTTAGTCAATTTAAACAACAAGCATGTGGCGTAAATTGCGATTTCAATGAATCTGAATTAACAAAAAATTTAGACATCCTCCATTTCAAGATTCCCTCTAATGATTTACTTTTCAGTCACCATCTTCACAAGCGCCTTTCTATTGTTCATGGTGCAACCAATCATTGCCAAACAAATCCTCCCTTGGTTTGGTGGCTCGTCCGCTGTATGGACCACATGCATGGTTTTCTTTCAGCTGATTTTGTTAATGGGTTACTGGTATGCAGATTTTGTCGTCCGCAAACTCACCAACCGCACACAAGCCATTTTCCATTCTGTAGTCGTAGCTTGTTCATTAGTTTGCCTTCCAATTATTGCAAGTGATGTTTGGAAACCTGACGCTGATACTGAACCCTCTACAAGAATTTTGTTACTTCTATTGGTAACAGTAGGGTTGCCATATTTGCTTTTGTCTACCACAGGGCCATTGGTGCAGGCTTGGTTTGCTCGTTGCTACCCGCAAGCCAAGGTGTATAGGCTTTTCGCGCTATCTAACTTTGCTTCGCTACTATCATTATTAGCCTATCCGCCTTTAATTGAACCTCATATTGATCTGCATAGCCAAGCATGGCTGTGGAGTGGTGTTTATGTAGCTTACGCTTTCCTTATTATTGTTTCTGCATGGCACTCAAATCGCCATGCAGTTGTTAACGAACCTTTGCATCCATCTGCCGCTCCATCTGAACCAGTTTCCAAATCTCCAAGCAAACAAGATTACACGCTTTGGCTTTTGCTAGCGACTCTCGGTTCTATCTTGCTACTCTCCTTCACAAATCACATTACACAAAATATTGCATCAGTCCCCTTTTTATGGATAGTTCCATTGGTGCTGTACTTGGTTACTTTTATTTTGGTATTTGATGTAGGCAGTTCTCGAGGTAAGAGTGGTTGGTATTCAAGGTCGGTTTTTATACCCTTGCTTTTTGCCTTATTAGCCATTACGGCATACGGCATGTTCGATGGCTATGCATCCACAATGAATATCTATCTTGCGTTGCCGTTATTTTGTATTTTGCTATTTGTAGGTTGTATGTTTTGTCATGGGGAGTTGGCAGCTCTTCGACCTGATGCTCAATACATTACTCAGTTTTATCTTTGCCTATCAGTCGGTGGTGCTGCAGGTGGACTGATGGTAGGGCTTATTGCGCCTCTGGTATTTGATTCATTTGCAGAACTCCCATTGGCACTTGTTTCTTGTGGACTTCTGTCATGTTTTGTCATGTGGAAAGCTCCTTCGCAGGCCATCTCAACTAGGTTGAATTCAATCTTGATTGGCTGCGCTCTAGTTTTAACCTGTTCGATGAGCTGGCTCCTATGGAAAGAGTCTCAAACTACAGAAGAAACGTTGTTACAACACCGTGATTTTTACGGCACTTTACGCGTGTCGGAATCTGATAACAAGATGACGCCGGACTCCGTTCGTGATTTGTATCACGGCGTTATCAGTCATGGCTGGCAACACACATATGAGCCACTTCGCTCTAAGCCTGTCAGTTATTTTGGACCAGGTACAGGTATCGCTAGAACAATTACCTTTTACCAACAAGAAGAACCTTCTATTCGAGTTGGTGTTTTGGGACTGGGCATTGGTATTTTGACCGCATATGGCCGTGAGACTGATAGTTTCCGCATATACGAGTTGGTCCCTGCAGTGATTGATATCGCCAAAAAGTATTTTTGGTATTTAAGTTCTTCCAAATCAAAAATTGATTATTTGGTGGGTGATGGCCGCTTGAGTTTAGAAAGGGAGCCATCTAATAAGTTTCAAATGCTTAGCGTTGATGCATTTTCTTCAGACTCAATACCGATGCACCTCATGACAGTAGAAGCTTTACAGGGCTATAAAAAACAAATTACAGAAGACGGTGCGATTGTTTATAACGTAACTAATCGCTTAATAAATCTAGCACCAATGGTCAAGTTGATTGCTGAACAAGAAGGTATGGAGGCTGTTTTGATTGCGAATAATCCTTCTGAGCAGGACCTCTACAGCACGGACTTTGTAGTTGTTACACAAAACAAAAAATTAATTGCTCAATTAAAAAATTCGCAAGACTACAAACCAATTGAAACATTGCCAAAGCTCAAGGCTTGGACTGATAGTTACAACAATCTTTTTGATGTTTTGCGTTGAGGGTCTTGACCCTGTATTCCAGTACCGCCGGTATGTTGAAGTTACCGATCTTTTCATTTAGTCCCAAGTTTAGGTTTTATATGCACTACGCTTCTAAAAACATTATGTCCAGTCATCATGCAATTGCAACGCTTATTCTTTGTGGCCTTATGAGTGCATGTGGCGGTGGCGGTGGGGGTGGAGGTAGTAGTACTTCAACTAGCTCTAACACTGTACCTGGTGCACCTACCATCGGTGTAGCAACAGCCGGAAGTAGTCAGGCAAGCATTTCATTTACAGCACCAACATCAACGGGGGGTTTAGATATTACTTCTTACACCGCGTCTTGTGTGACTGGTACAACTGCTGCTGTAACTGGTTCGGCTACTAGCAGCCCAATCGTTGTTACGGGCTTAACGAATGGTTCTGCTTATTCATGCAGTGTAACGGCTACAAATAGTCTAGGTGTAGGTGCGGCTTCGAGTACCGTGAGCGTGACACCTGTTTCCAGTACGCAGGTCGTTTTGACTTATTCCACGCCTGCTCCTTTTGTAACCGCAGTTACTGCAGCCTATACGCCTAGTAGCGCATTGTCTCGTGATACTGGCAATATGGTTACTAGAACACGTTACATGATTTCTGATGCGACAAGTCCAACAGCTACATCAAACTATCTATCAATTGGTGCAACCTATAGCGCTACTGCTGGTTATTCAGTTGACTCAGGAACTGTTTCATCTTCATCAAACTACAACTCATATTTATCTAAATTAGTTCAAGCGGTGTCAGTCTCCGATGGTTTTTTTCGGTTGGACTCCCACCTACACCCAAATAACTCAATTGACGCTGATTCAACTGACTCGTTCAAGTTGAAGTTCCGAAATAACTTCGGCAAGGCTTCACAAACCTATGGATATATAACTTTTTCATACGACAAGACTACAAATCTACTTCAAGCAAAAAATAGATACACATATTCCTACAATTCGACCACATTTGTCGGAACTTATACCCTTGACTCTGCGTTTGTTACAACGGGGTCAGGTTATTACGTGAATTATGCAAATGGTGTGTACAAGCTGGTTGCTGCATCTTCTTCAGCCACTCCTTTGTACCTTTACTCATCGCCACTAAATTTGGGTATTCCTTCCTTTATGGATCCTATGTCCACGACATTCGTCACACAAGGTCCTGCTGCATTCATTAACAAAGTAAGCTCGACCGCTTCTTGGGAATCTTCAATTGCATCGGATGTCAAAGCCGCATACCGCAATCAAGTTTCAGCAGCGGGAACAAACGCCACCACTAAAACAAACGCCGATGCTCGTTTAACAACGATCAAAAGTGAGGTTGAAGGAAATGGCGCTACCCTACGTTACGCCCCAGCGCTATATACGGCATTTCGAGATGCGTTACTTGCTAACAAACTCGTTAGTGATGCCATCTCTGATGGTACACCTGGCCAAAATTTGGTGCCGTATGTTTATTTCACAAATGAAATGGACACCGCTGGCAAATATCACCCGTTCATGGTGGTTATAAATTATGGCAATCAAGCCTCACCAAATGGGCTTAAGGATATTCCTAGCCCACCCTGCTCTGGTGCATGTGGTACTGCTGTGACTAGATTCTCGAATCTGGAAAAGTACATAACCATGATTCCCTTGAAAAACTATGGACAGGTCAAAGCTGTAACCGACAACACAACTTTGACAACCAACTTATGGAGCGAAGCATCTGGAATGGTTGGGTCAACATTATTGGAAAAAAATGTTTATACATATGCCGATACTGCCGACAATGGCCTGCTGATTGATGGTTCGGTTATGTTCCCTACCTTCAACAATACTTTGGTCCCCTCACATTTGCGAGGTGAATTATCTGCCAGTGGTTGTCACGTGGGGCAAGGTGGTGGTGGCCCTCACTGTCATGCTGATGGCTATCAGCCAGGACAGGTTTTAGGTTTGTACAACGATTCTGATTATCTTAACAAGACACATCCACCAGTGATTGGTTTTGGCTACGATGGCATTGCACTCTTCGCCCAATACAGAAGCACTGATACCGCATTGTTGGGTTACAGCACGGCTTTGGATGAATTCGGTGGTCACGACCATGATTCCATTGGATATCACTATCATGCCCACTCAGTGGTTGATTACCAACCGGTTGGTTTGGGCGCGAGCTTCAAAAGTACGATGCATGTTTTGATGAAGGGTGCCTACATCGGCCTGATCGATTCAATTCCTTACTTCAGAAGCCGTACAAATAATAGCTTGAGCTCCAATAAATATATGGGTGGAACTGTTCCCTAATTTCATTCGAATAAATGAAGTTTTTTTCAAAGACGAATTTATATTTCTTACTGCTGCTTTGCTCAGCTTTGATTTGTGGATGTTCTTTTGCACAGGAAAAAGGGCATTACAACTCAGCTGAGTTAAGGCGGGAGAATGAACGGACTGTATCTTTGACTCTTTATTTAAATCTTCCTCAGGTATTACATCAAGTTCTTGCACCAAAGCTTTCTATTGGAGATTTTTTAAAAAATTATTCAGAGCTATCTGACAATCAATTGGACAAAGAAATATCAAAGGCGTCATCCATCTTGACTGCACGAACCTATTTCATATTACCGTCTGGTTCAAAAGTTAATTTTAAGAAGTGGCAATTTCCTAGCAGTCAAGCTGTTAGAGAGTCATTCAAGTTAAGCATTTTGCTGATTCTTTTACCTGCTGTAGTCCAAGGTCAAAATCATCTTGATCCTGTAAAAGTAGCAAGCGAGGCTCAAAGTAAGAGTTCACTGAATACTATACAACTGCAGTTGCCTTCAGAGTTTCATCCAATACTGGTGAAAATTCAGAATGACACATTTTGGATGACTGAACAAATCCCGACTGCACTCGTCAATTTTTAGAACCTTCTTATGAGGCAGTTTTTTCTCGCTTTATCAAATTCATCTACATCCAAAAAATCCCACAAGAAAGTCTGATGTGATTGAATTTTCTTTTATTAATTCCTTTGTTCGGAAACTTGTACGCCTATTCATATTTGTATTTTGTATGTTGCCCTTTTGGGTTAATGCGCATGTGGTGGAAAAAGGGCATGGCATTGTTAATTTGGTAGGTTCTGAAGCAACTATCGCGATCTCTGTTCCGATGGATATTTTTTTGCAGGCTGACTTAAACAATGATGGCTTCATTAGTGAATTAGAAATTCAAGCACAACTTCCTCAATTGATTGCAAAGGTTCAAAGTGGTGTCCGCCTGTGGGGGGATAACACTAGCGCGGTTTGGAAAGACATTTTTTTAACGCCTTCTATTCCGGATGTAGACAAAGCTAACACCCCCAATTCAGAGCAGCGTCAAATTTTAATGATGGGAGTCGCCTACTGGGAAAGTCCGCCAAGTGTCATCACGTTGGATTACGCTCTTTGGAGCCGGCCTGAAGTTTCAGAACTTAATACTCAAGGTTTCCCTTCCGAAACTTTGAAGGTCAAAGTATTTAGAACTAAAGATGGGGTAAAGATATCCGAAGAAGTGGGCTTGCTCTCAGAAAATCATCCTCGCCTAGAGTTTTTTGCACCTGTTCATCGACATATTATTAATTTCGCGTTTCACGGGTTCGATCACATCATTAGAGGCGCTGACCACATTGTTTTCTTGGTGGCGCTACTCGCCAGCGGCATAAGCTTTTGGCGTTGGGGAGCATTGCTAACTGCCTTTACTCTTGCACATGGCATTACTTTTGGTTTGGCGTCATTGGGATGGGTCAATGTGCCCGCTGAATTTGTAGAACCTGCTATCGCGGCCTCTATTGTTGTTGTGAGTTCGATTCACTTATTGAAAATAAGAATTAAACGTCTTTGGGAGGTGTCTTTGGTTTTCTCTCTGGGCCTGATTCATGGCCTTGGGTTTGCTTCTTCGATGCAAAATGAAGGTGCCAGCCAAGCAATTTCACTTAGCCCATATCCGATCTGGAGCATCTTTGGTTTCAATATTGGAATTGAAGTCGGTCAATTTACAGTTGCTGTAATTTTGTATGCAACGATCTGGGGGCTACGTCGCGTTTTTGGTTTGGAAAAAGACGTGATCTGGCAACGTGCCACAGGCATATTTTCTATTGTGATTGGGTCGATCTGGTTCATTGATCGAATTTAATGGTCTCGAACTTAGCCGTAGTCTTGACCGCAGTATTTCCAATGAATAGAAAATTCACTGTCCTACATTGGAAAGAAGAAACAAAAAAGCCCCGTAAGGGGCTTTTTTGATGCTGATTTGGCGGAAGCGGTGAGATTCGAACTCACGGACCCTTTCGAGCCGCCGGTTTTCAAGACCGGTGCAATCGACCACTCTGCCACACTTCCTGCGGGTGAAATTGTAACCTCGTTCTAAGGCCAAAAAAGAGCCAAAGGGGGCAGACTTCGGAAATTAATGTTGATCTGACCCCAATTTAATTCACGAGCATGCCTTGGGTTTCGATGTAGGCGATGACGTCGGCCAGGCCGGTTTGGGTTTTGAGGTTGGTCATGACGAAGGGTTTGAGGCCTTTGGCGGTGGTGCGCATGCGGGTGGTGTCGGCGTGCATCACGTCGAGGTCGGCGCCCACATGGGGGGCCAAATCGGTTTTGTTAATCACAAAGAGGTCGCTTTTGGTAATGACGGGGCCGCCTTTGCGAGGGATTTTTTCGCCAGCTGCCACGTCAATCACGTAGATGGTGAGGTCGGACAGTTCGGGGCTGAAGGTGGCGGCCAAGTTGTCGCCGCCGCTTTCTACAAACACCACATCGGCGTTGGGAAACTTTTCCAGCATGCGGTCGATGGCTTCGAGGTTGATCGAGGCGTCTTCGCGAATGGCAGTATGGGGGCAGCCGCCTGTTTCAACGCCCATGATGCGATCGGCATCCAGGGCACCACTGACAGTGAGCAAGCGTTGATCTTCTTTGGTGTAGATGTCGTTGGTGATGGCCACCAAGTCCCACTTTTGGCGCATGTTTTTGCATAACATTTCTAACAAAGTAGTTTTGCCAGAACCGACAGGGCCGCCAATGCCCACGCGAAGGGGCGGCAGTTTTTTGGTGCGGTTGGGTATGTGGTGCAGTGCGGTCATGATCTAAAGAGTCTGGAGTATTGCGTTTCGTGTCTGGCAGACATGACTGCCAGCATGGGACAAAAAGCTTGGCGTTCGTCATCGCTTAACGCGATGGCGTGTTGCACAGCTTCGGGAATTTCTTGGGCCAATCGGGCCAATATTTTTTGGCCAGACACTTGACCCAAAGGTACAGCTTTGAGTGCAGCTTGGGTCATGTTTTCCGCCCAGCCAAAGGCATAGGCTTGCAGTGCTTGGTCAAGTGGTGCCTTGGCCAGTGACAAAGCCAATGACATGGCCATGGGGTAGGTGGGGCGCAGTTCGCTGCAGAGCTTCAAGGCGGCTTCTGAGGCTTTGTTTTGAATGCGCAACCAGTCCAGCAAAGACCGCCCCATTTGCTCTGTTTGCAAACGCATCTCGTGAGTTTCGCGGGTGGTGTGAACCCACTGGCTCAATGTTTTCAACCGCTCGGTATTTAAATCTTGCCAAGCCGGAATGGCTTGTGCCATCAAGGCCATGTCACCGCGGGCTTGAGACAGATGCAACTGATCGGCCAGCCAATTGGCGCATGAGGCTTCGTCATGAACGTGACCATGATCGATGGCGGACTCTAGAGCCTCGGAGTAAGAGAAGCCCCCTACCGGCAAGGCAGGTGAGGCCAACCAAATGAGTTGAAGCAGTTCAGTGGCCATGACCGTGTTGGTGCTTGTGGTCGTGTCCGTGATCATGGCCTTGATCGTCGCCATGGCTGTGCCCCGAGCCACCATGGTGCGAGCCATAAGCACCGCCTTCAGGTTCAAAGGCTTCTTCTACGGCGTTCACAATCAAGTGCATTGATCGAAGCATTTCGGCCAACACAGAATCAGGTTCAATTTTGAGGTGATCGGGCTTGAGTTCAATGGGCACATGACGGTTGCCCAAGTGGTATGCCGCACGCGTTAGGTCAAACGGAGAACCATGTGCCGCGCATGCTGTGATGCGAAGCAAGGGTTGCGGAGCCGCTTCAACTTTGATCAAGCTGCCATCGTCTGCCACCAACACGTCACCACCGCGCACCACATGGCCGCGCTGTAAAAAAACAGACAACACGCGGCCGCTGGAATCTTCGGTTTGGAAACGACTTTTTTGTCGAACATCCCAATCCAACGACACAGTGGGCGCGCGTTTGATCAAGGCCTGCGCCAGACCTTTGCCACCCGAAATTAATTTAGAACAAGTGAGCATTCAATCGATCAGAACAAGAAATAACGCTGTGTCATGGGCAAACTCACAGCAGGCTCGCACGTTAGCAACACGCCATCTGCTCGCACCGCATACGTTTGTGCATCCACTTCCATCTTGGGTGCGTAGTCGTTGAGAATCATGTGACGCTTGCCCACACCCCGAATGCCTTTGACCGCAGACAAGGTTTTTTGGAGTCCATACTTTTGACCAATGCCCGCAGCCATACCAGCTTGCGACGTAAATGTGAGAGAGCCGCGTGCCAACGCACCGCCATAACTGCCAAACATAGGCCGGTAGTGAACGGGCTGAGGTGTTGGAATAGACGCATTGGGGTCGCCCATGGCGGCCATGGCAATGAAGCCGCCTTTCATAATGATGGCCGGTTTGACGCCAAAGAAGGCGGGCTTCCAAATGACCAAGTCGGCCCATTTGCCTGCTTCAATGCTGCCCACTTCGTGGCTGATGCCATGCGCAATGGCTGGGTTGATGCTGAGCTTGGCAATGTAGCGTTTAACGCGTGCGTTGTCGTTGCGCTCGGTGTCGTCTGGCAATTTGCCGCGCTGTACTTTCATTTTGTGGGCGGTTTGCCAGCAGCGCAAAATGACTTCGCCCACGCGGCCCATGGCTTGGCTGTCCGAACTGAACATGCTGATGGCGCCCAGGTCGTGCAGGATGTCCTCGGCGGCAATGGTTTCTTTGCGAATTCGACTTTCTGCAAAGGCCAAGTCTTCTGCAATGGCTGGATCCAAGTGATGACAGACCATCAACATGTCGACGTGTTCGTCCAGCGTGTTGATGGTGTAAGGCCGAGTCGGGTTGGTGGAGGAGGGAAGTACGTTGGCTTCGCCCACCACTTTCAAAATATCGGGCGCATGGCCACCTCCGGCACCTTCTGTGTGGAAGGTGTGAATGGTTCGGCCTTTGAAGGCGGCCACGGTGTCTTCAACAAAGCCTGATTCGTTCAGGGTGTCGGTATGAATGGCTACTTGAATGTCGGTTTCTTCGGCCACGTTCAAACAGTTGTCGATGGCGGCTGGGGTGGTGCCCCAATCTTCGTGCAGCTTCAGGCCAATGGCGCCTGCTTGCACTTGTTCACGCAATGCGTCAGGGAGGGCTGCATTGCCTTTGCCCAAGAAACCTAAGTTCATGGGGAAGGCATCGGCCGCTTGCATCATTCGCTCTATGTTGTGCGGGCCGGGGGTGCAAGTGGTGGCAAAGGTGCCAGTAGCCGGGCCGGTACCGCCACCCAGCATGGTGGTCACACCACTGGCCAAAGCTTCTTCAATTTGCTGAGGTGCAATGAAGTGGATGTGCGTGTCGATGCCACCCGCTGTGACGATCATGCCTTCGCAGCTGATGATTTCGGTGCCAGGGCCAATGATGATGTCGACGCCGGGTTGTGTGTCGGGGTTGCCGGCTTTGCCGATGGCCGCAATGCGATTGCCTTTGAGACCAATGTCGGCCTTCACAATGCCCCAGTGGTCAATGATGAGGGCGTTGGTGAGCACGCAATCCATAGCACCTTCTGCATTGGTGCGCTGCGATTGCGACATGCCATCGCGAATGGTTTTGCCACCGCCAAATTTAACTTCTTCGCCATAGCCACCGGCTTGTAGTGTGAAGTCTTTTTCCACTTCAATGATGAGCTCGGTGTCGGCCAAGCGAACACGGTCGCCCACGGTGGGGCCAAACATTTCCGCATAAGCGCGTTTGTTGATGTGGACCATGTTAGAAAGCTTTCTTGGAAGAGGCGTCAAGCGGGCCGTTGGTCAAGGCTCTGAAACCAAAGATGATGCGATCGCCCGAATAGTCGACCAATTCAATGGTGCGTTGTTGACCGGGTTCAAAACGAACGGCTGTACCAGAGGCAATGTTGAGTCTCATGCCGTGGGCTGCCGCGCGGTCAAAGCTCAAGCCGCCATTGGTTTCGGCGAAGTGATAGTGCGATCCCACCTGAATAGGTCGATCACTTGTGTTTTGAACCACCAAGGTGCAGGTTCTGCGGCCAACATTCAGGGCATGTTGGCCCTCGTCTATAAAAAGTTCACCGGGTGTCATGGCTTGGCTTTCAAACTTGAGTGAACCAATAAATAAAGACGAGGACACAGGCCGTGCAGAGGGAACCGAGGATCAGTGCACGGGCTTGGCTCAAATTGCCTTTGATGTATTGGGCAATGCCCATGCCGCCAAAATTGACGAACGCCGTGGCAGCAATAAAGCCAATGACGTAGCTCATGAAGTCAGAGGCGTGGGCGTCTGTACCATGTGGCTCGCCATGACCAGCGTGGGCAAACGCTAAGCGTGTGCCAAAAAATACGAGGCTCAATGCAAGCAATTTGAAGAAGCGGTTTGTGTGGTTCAACATGAGGGTCTCCTAGTTAGGCAAGTGTTTTAAACGATGGGTTGATGCACGGTCACCAGTTTGGTGCCGTCGGGGAAGGTGGCTTCCACTTGAATGTCGGGAATCATTTCGGCAATGCCATCCATGACATCGGCGCGGGTGAGCAGGGTGCGGCCCTCACTCATGAGTTGCGCCACTGTCTTGCCATCGCGCGCACCTTCCATGACGGCGGCACTGATAAAGGCCACAGCTTCGGGGTAATTGAGTTTGAGGCCGCGCGCTTTTCTGCGTTCGGCCAAGAGGCCGGCGGTGAAGATGAGCAATTTGTCTTTTTCGCGAGGTGTGAGTTCCATGTTGCACTCTTTAGAAAATCAGATTCAAGCTTAACTCAAGCAACTAGCATGCCCCAAAAAATTTAGGCAATCTTGGGCGCACCGCAACTGTGCAGAACGATTTTGGTGCCAAAAAATATTGCAGTGCACAAAAGTGGTTCATAACGACTTGGGTCTTGTGCATTGAATGTGAAAGCTACGTGTCAGTTAATTTGAAGAGAGGTCCATTGCATCGAGATCTTCACTCTGAAACCTAGGGAAAACCAAAAGGTTGGCACAGCCCTTGCAGAAGGTGACTCAGCGTTGCAGTTCTTCGCTTGTTTACCAACCTTCTTTTTCTGATTGGAGTGCTCTTATGTTGAA
>JACCDI010937270.1_pt1 | contig 12881 bp, 8 predicted proteins | sample 7442791 | NCBI WGS metagenome assembly JACCDI01 (sample SAMN15323434, study PRJNA562643) | freshwater metagenome | isolation source: river surface water | place: USA:Blue River Watershed | collected 2017-08-15
TCACTTAAGGCAACACAAGAAGATCCATGGCAGGCATTTGCTCGCACCCACACAATCAATCAGGTTGTTCCAGGTGTTGTGACAAAGCTTGTTCCATTTGGAGCTTTCATCCGTGTTCACGAAGGAATTGAAGGACTTGTTCACATCTCAGAGTTGGCAGAACGCCACGTTGAGATTCCAGAGCAGGTTGTTCAGGTTGATGATGAGCTATTTGTAAAGATCATCGATATCGACCTAGAGCGTCGTCGTATCTCACTTTCATTGAAGCAGGCTAATGAAGGTACAGAGATTGAGATCGAAGCATTTGATCCAACTCAGTACGGAATGGCTGCTCGTTACGATGCAGAAGGAAACTTCATTTACCCTGAAGGTTTCGATGCTGACTCACAAGAATGGAAGCCAGGATATGAAACACAGCGCGAAGAGTGGGAAAAGCAGTACGCCCAAGCTCAAGAGCGTTTCTTGGCTCACAAGAAGCAGAAGGCTGAAGCTAAGGCTGCAGATGCCGCTGCAACTCCTGAGGAAGAAGCAGTTTCCGCAGAGTAAAAGTAATTGTGTGAAGAAGGCCTCGCGTAACTGCGGGGCCTTCTTTCATTTAACCTCTATTCTTTATCTGTGCGAGTAATTGGATTAACAGGAGGCATTGGTTGCGGCAAATCTCTAGCCGCTCAATACTTCGCTGAATTAGGTGCATTGGTGATTGATGCAGATCAACTCGCACGGGCTGCAATTGAAAGAGGATCTCAAGGCTTTGATGAGGTAATAAGTTTTTTCGGAGATTCAATTCTCAATAATGGAGATATCGACCGTCGTGCATTAGGCGAATTGATCTTCAAAGATCCCGAAGCTAAGAAAAAGCTAGAAAGCATCATTCATCCATTTGTACGTCATCAATTTGAAGAGGCTGTTGCATCACTTAAATCTGATGAAAATCTTGTCTATGAAATTCCATTGCTGGTTGAAACCGGTGCCCAGGATCGCTTTGATATTGTGGTCACAGTTGAATCAGAGCTGGAAAATCGGATCGCCAGATTGAGGCAACGTGGAATGCATATCTCTGAGATTGAGGGCCGAATCGCCTCTCAAGCCACACGTGAACAGCGCGTTGCAGTAGCGGACTATCTGATTGAAAATGATGGCACCGAGGATGAGCTTTTACGCCAAGTAGAAAACATTTGGGATAGCCTTCACGAAAATTAATAAGTAGGCTTACCAAATGCGCCCGATCTCTGAACTACAACGCAGAGTTGAGCCCTTCCAGGTAATCAGCGAGTATGTGCCTGCAGGTGATCAGCCGGCAGCGATCGCTGAAATCACCAAGCGAATCAATGCAGGGGAGCGAGATGTAGTTCTTCTGGGAGCAACAGGTACGGGAAAGTCTGCAACAACCGCTTGGCTCATTGAACAGCTGCAACGACCTACCTTGGTCTTAGCTCCAAATAAAACCTTGGCGGCGCAACTTGCAAATGAGTTCCGCGAGCTACTACCCAACAACGCAGTTGAATACTTTGTTTCATATTACGACTACTACCAACCTGAAGCTTATGTTCCTCAGACAGATACCTTTATTGAAAAGGATTCAAGTGTTAATGAGGAGGTTGAGCGCCTTCGCCACTCAGCGACCAATTCACTGTTAACCCGTCGCGATGTCATTGTGGTTGCAACGGTTTCATGTATTTACGGCCTTGGTACCCCGCAGGAATATGTTGATCGAATGGTCCGCTTACGTGTTGGCGAGGAAATCGAACGTAACGCCTTGTTGCGACGTTTTGTCGATGTTCAGTACAAGCGCAATGACATGGCCTTTGAGCGCGGGACCTTTAGAGTCCGCGGCGACACCATCGAGATTATTCCTATGTATGAAGAGTTAGCCATCCGTATCGAAATGTTTGGCGATGAGATCGAAAAGATTTCAACACTTCACCCATTAACTGGAGAAATCATTCGTGATGAGGAAGAGATCTTCGTTTTCCCAGCAACACATTATGCAGCTGGCCCGGAGACCATGAAACGTGCCATCGGTGATATTCAGGATGAGCTACAGGTTCAACTGAATCTATTTGAAAAGCAAGGCAAACTGCTTGAAGCTCAACGTCTACGAATGAGAACAACCTTTGATATCGAGATGATGGAACAGTTAGGTTTCTGTAGCGGAATTGAGAACTACTCACGACACTTAGATGATCGTCCAGCAGGTTCAGCGCCGCATTGCCTTCTTGATTACTTTCCAGAAGATTTCCTTGTGGTGATCGATGAGTCCCATGTAACCGTGCCACAACTTGGTGCGATGTTTGAAGGCGATGCCTCTCGTAAACGAACCCTTGTTGAGCATGGATTCCGCTTACCTAGCGCTATGGATAATCGACCTCTGAAGTTTCCAGAGTTTGTTGAACGCACAGGACAAACTATTTACTTGTCTGCAACACCAGGAAAGTACGAGCTGGAAAAGGTCAAGGGCGATGTTGTTGAGCAGGTTATTCGTCCAACCGGCTTAGTAGATCCACAGATTGTAATTAAACCAATTAAGGGTCAGATCGATGATCTCTTGGCTGAGATCACGATTCGTGCTGAACGAAATGAGCGAGTTCTTGTCACGACCTTAACAAAGAAGATGTCCGAGGATCTGACTGATTACCTTCAAGAAAAAGGTGTCAATGTTAGGTATCTGCACTCTGAAGTAGACACCTTGCGTCGCGTTGAACTTTTACGTGAGCTTCGTTCGGGAGATTATGATGTATTGATCGGTATCAATCTCTTGCGTGAAGGTTTGGATTTACCCGAAGTGTCACTTGTGGCAATTTTGGATGCGGATAAGGAAGGTTTCCTTCGCTCCTCAACCTCATTGATTCAAACCATCGGACGTGCAGCTAGAAATGTCTCAGGCGAGGTGCACATGTACGCCGATCGCATCACCGATTCCATGGCCAAAGCGATCGATGAGACCAATCGACGTCGAGCCAAGCAGGTCGCGTACAACCTCGAACGTGGCGTAGATCCTCAGCCGTTGCGCAAGAAGATCGCCGATATCACCGACCTCATTAACCGCGAAAGTGAAGATACTGATGAACTACTTGCCCATGAAAAGGGTGGCGCAAAGAAGGTTGCCTCCTCATCGGGAATTTATGACAAAACCTCTACCTCTTTGCCACGCAAGGATCTGATCGCGTTGATAGGCTCGCTCACCGAGCAGATGCGAAACGCTGCATCTGAACTTCAATTTGAGGTCGCGGCGCGTTTGCGTGATGAGATCAAAATCTTGAAGAAAGAGCTACGAATGATGGAAGAGGCCGGGGTTTGAGCATCGACAAGTTGGTAGTTCGCGGAGCACGTGAGCACAACCTTAAAAATGTATCTATCGAGCTGCCACGCGACTCGCTGGTTGTCTTCACCGGCCTTTCAGGCTCAGGAAAATCATCCCTTGCCTTTGACACGATCTTTGCTGAAGGTCAACGTCGTTACGTGGAATCACTGTCCGCGTATGCCCGCCAGTTTTTGGGACAGATGGATAAGCCCGATGTTGATTTCATCGAAGGTCTCTCCCCAGCGGTTTCGATCGATCAAAAATCAACTAACCGTAACCCGCGATCGACTGTCGGAACAATTACTGAAGTTTACGATTATCTTCGCCTGCTCTTTGCTCGCGCAGGAACTCCACATTGCCCTAAGTGCAACAAGGTTGTAACTCGGCAGTCGCCTCAGCAAATCGTTGACCAAATTCTTGAACTCCCAGCAACTACAAAGTTTCAGGTCTTGGCACCTGTCGTGCGAGCTCGCAAAGGTGAGTTTCTTGAACTCTTTAATGATTTGATTACACAAGGGTACTCACGTGCTCGAATCGATGGGGAAGTCGTCCAGCTTTCAGATGCACCAAAGTTAAAGAAGCAAGAAAAGCACACAATTGAAGTTGTGATCGATCGCTTGACCGCAAAAGCTGAGAGCAAGACACGTTTAACTGATTCCATTGAAAATGCTTTGCGATTGGCATCTGGAATCGTTGTGCTTGATTTTGTAGACGCCAAGGGTGATGACAAGGAACGCACCTATAGCGAACACCTAGCCTGTCACGAATGTGAACTTTCTTTTGAAGAGCTTGAGCCACGTTCCTTCTCATTCAACTCGCCATTTGGTGCTTGTGCTGAATGTTCTGGAATTGGAACAAAAAAAGAGGTTGATGAGGATCTGATCATCCCTGATGATTCAATCTCGATTAATGATGGAGCGATCGCTCCCTGGTCTGGCGGCCAATCATCGGATTACTTCCTTCGCTTATTAGAAGCGTTAGCTAAGGATCTTCCATTCTCTCTAGACACACCTTGGAAAAAGATTTCTGTAAAGGCACGTGAAGCGATTCTGAATGGCTATGAGTATGAGATCAAGATGAAGTACAAGGGTCGTTACGGCGCCCGCAACTACACAACCGGTTTTGAAGGCGTCATCCCATTTATTCACCGCCGACATGAGGAAACCGATAGCGACTACAGCCGTGATAAGTACGAGGCGTACATGCGTGAAATCGCCTGCGAAAGCTGCAATGGGGCTCGATTAAAGCCTGAAGTTTTAGCGGTAACCATCGGCGATAAAAATATCTCTGAAATCTGCGAACTCTCTATCGCAGATTGCGCAACCTTCCTAAAGCAGATCAAGCTCAATAAGCGTGAAGCGCAGATCGCAGAACGTGTAATGAAGGAGGTCAACGCCCGTCTTGGCTTCTTGCTCGATGTCGGTCTTGATTATCTTTCACTGGCTCGACCTGCAGGATCTTTGTCAGGCGGTGAAGCGCAACGTATTCGTCTTGCAACTCAGATCGGCAGTGGACTTGTTGGAGTCCTCTATGTCCTTGATGAGCCATCAATTGGTTTGCATCAACGTGACAACAAGCGTCTGATTGAGACCTTAACCCGTTTACGTAACCTTGGAAATACTTTGATTGTTGTAGAGCATGATGAGGAGACAATCAGAACCGCAGACTGGATCGTAGATATTGGTCCTGGTGCAGGTGAGCATGGTGGAAAGGTTGTTGTCTCTGGAAGTTATGAAGATCTGATCGCATCAAAGGATTCAATCACCGGTGCGTATCTATCGGGTCGTAAATCAATTGAGATCCCAGATAAGCGTCGACCAATCGATCCCAAGCGAAAGCTAGTTGTTAAAGGAGCGAAGGAAAATAACCTAAAGGACATCGAAGTTGAAGTTCCACTTGGTGTCTTTGTATCTGTCACCGGTGTTTCAGGTTCAGGTAAATCAACCTTAGTAAATGACATTTTGTATACTACCTTGGCTAATAAGCTCAACGGTGCGCGCCTAGTACCTGGCCGCCACAGAACTGTTTCGGGAATTGAACATCTCGACAAGGTTGTCCATGTTGATCAATCACCAATTGGTAGAACACCACGCTCTAATCCAGCGACTTACACAGGTGTCTTTGACAAGATACGCGCCCTTTTTGCCGAAACGAGCGAGGCAAAGATTCGCGGTTACCAGCAAGGACGATTCTCATTTAACGTTAAGGGCGGACGCTGCGAAAACTGTTCTGGAGATGGAACTATCACCATTGAAATGAACTTCCTGCCAGATGTTTACGTTCCCTGCGAAATCTGCCATGGTGCTCGTTACAACCGTGAAACCCTTGAAGTTCATTACAAGGGTAAGACCATCGCTGAAGTGCTTAACATGCCGATTGAAGAGGCGCATGGTTTCTTCGAATCCGTCCCTGCGATCGCTCGATACCTAAAGACCCTCAATGATGTTGGTTTGGGATATGTACGCCTCGGACAATCTGCGCCAACTCTTTCAGGTGGTGAGGCACAACGCGTTAAATTAGCAACCGAGCTGCAACGACGTTCAACAGGTCGAACCATTTACGTACTGGATGAACCCACAACAGGTCTGCACTTTGAAGATGTCAATAAGTTGTTAACGGTGCTCAACCGCTTGGTCGATACCGGAAACACAGTTGTTGTTATTGAACACAACCTTGATGTCATTAAGTGCTCTGACTGGGTGATTGACATGGGCCCAGAGGGTGGATTCCGTGGAGGATTGGTTGTTGCGCAAGGCACACCTGAGACAGTTGCCGCTGTAAAAGAAAGCTACACAGGACAGTTCCTGGGTGAAATTCTCAAAACCAATCGTCAGGCAGTTAAAAAAACTACACCAGCAAAGAAGTAGTTCATGGCAGATCCACAAAGTTATCGACCAAGTAACATCCCGGAACATCCTGGGGTCTATCGCTTTTACAACAAGCAGGACAAGGTCATCTACGTTGGCAAGGCGAAGAATTTAAAGAATCGTCTTAGCAATTACTTTCAAGCAAACCTTGCGACTAAAACCCATCGGATGGTTCATGAAGCGGTTCGTGTTGATTGGACAATTGTTAGCACCGAGTTAGAGGCACTTGCCCTGGAATTTAGTTGGATTAAGCAGTACCAACCCAAGTACAACGTTCAATTTAAGGATGACAAGTCCTATCCATATCTGGCGCTTTCCCTTAATGATGACTACCCGATGATCTTTATAACTCGCAAAGATAAACGACCTGGATTGAAGTACTTCGGTCCTTACACAAATGCTTGGGCTCTAAGAAATACCTTTGAGGTATTGCTGAAGGTTTTCCCTGTTAGATCATGCTCATCAGCTAACTTCACTCGGGCACAACGCAGCAAGCGTCAATGTTTGCTGGGTGATATCGGAAAGTGCGCGGCTCCTTGCGTGGGGTGGATATCCCAAGATGATCACAAGCAGCTTGCCCAAAGACTCAACGAGTTCATGGAGTCAGGAATGGAGAACATCCTTCCCAAACTTCATGAAGAGATGAATACCGCTGCGGCTAATGAAGAGTTTGAAAGAGCGGCAAGGCTTCGAGATCAGATTGAATCCTTTGAAAAGGCCCAAAAATCTACTGAAGGAAACTTTTCAGATGATTTAGATGGTGATTTCATTTCGATTTACCACGATGGCTTTCATGCCGCAGGTTCTATCTTTTCAATGCAGCGAGGATCGGTTAAAGGCTCCCGTTCTTGGATCGTTGATCAAGAGATGGTTCTCGAAGGACAGGATGAGTTAACCGCACTTTTGTACTCAATCTATGGGGGCGGCGCGATCGCTGTCCCGCGTAACATCTACATCAATGCAGATCCTGCCGATAAAGATCAGCTTGAACAATGGCTAGGAACAATTGGTTCCACAAAGGTCGAAATCAAGGTTCCTCAACGCGGCGAGAAGGTAGAGCTACTCAATACAGTCAAGCGAAATGCTCAATACTCATTGATTCAATATTTAAGTAAGCGTGCAACAGATGCTGCTGTTAGCGGTAAAGCCTTAACAGAAATCGAAGAGCACCTCAATCTAGGTCGCACACCCTTGCGCATCGAATGCTTTGATATCTCAAATATTTCAGGAACATCTGTGGTTGCATCCATGGTTGTCTTTGAAGATGGAATGGTGAAGAAGAGCGAGTACCGTCGATTTATCATCGATACCAGCGAAGGTTTTGATGACACAAGAGCGATGCATCAGGTGATAACCCGTCGCCTCAAGCGTTTACTAGATGATCGAAAAGAGAATGAGGCGGAGGTTGCTGAACTTGGTGGAAAGCCAAGCAAGTTCGCATACCCACCTCAACTTATTGTCGTAGATGGTGGCCAGCCTCAAGTTAACGCTGCACAACGCGCACTTGATGAGTTAGGTGTAACCGATATCGCCTTATGTGGATTAGCTAAGCGTTTGGAAGAGGTGTGGATGCCTGGCTCCAAGGATCCACTTATCTTGCCCCGCAATAGCGAGGGTTTGTACTTGCTGCAGCGCATCCGAGATGAAGCTCACCGCTTTGCCATTACCTTTCACCGCTCACGTAGATCCAAGGTTATGTTGGAATCAATCTTGGATGAGATTCCTCAATTGGGATCGGCTCGTCGAGCAGCGTTGTTAGATCGATTTGGCTCGGTGGCAGCGATCAGAAAGGCAAGTGTTGAAGATATCGGTGCAACGCCAGGTATCGGCTCAAAGATCGCTTCAATTATTGAGTCTCACTTGTCTGCAATCTCAACACAAGTGATCAATACCGAAACTGGCGAAATTTTGGAGAACAAGTAATGGGCATTGAGTTTTTCAATCTACCCACCGAGGAGCAACAAAGTTCACTCACACTTTTTGCCAAAGAGCTTTTGGTGCAGTACGGAATCACCAAGGCTCAAGTTTCATGTATCAACTTCGAGTTCAATGCCACCTTTTCTGTCGAAACTGAAGCTGGCGTCAAATATGCCTTGCGCATCAATATTAACTCCACCAGAACACTGGAAAATATGAAGGCTGAAATCGAATGGGTTCGCCATCTCAATAGAACCTCTGGAATAAATACTCCAACGCCGATCGCTACCTTGAAGGATGATTACATCGTCTTTGGCTTTCACGCCGATTCGGGGCAGGAGTTCAAAGCGGTAATGTATTCATGGCTCGAAGGTGAAGAGCTGGGGGATGAGCCAACTCTTAGCCAGTTACATGAGGTTGGTAGATCAATCGCTACGGTTCATCAAGAATCTTTGGATTTCGCACTGTCGAATGAATCATCCTTGCCGACCTTTAATGATTTCTTCTGGAGCACGGAGGATTATTTTTTCTCCGATAAGTCCGTACTTTCTGACCAGGATCGAAACTTAATCCAAGAAGCGCATGATCTGATTATGCGGTTCACTAATGATTTGTATGCAACATCTCCGGTGCACATCATTCATGCCGATTTTCATGGCTGGAACTTGATGTGGAGTGAAGACCAACTTTCAATCTTTGATTTCGATGACTGTGGTTTTGGTCTAGAGGCACAGGATCTTGCAGTCGCCTTGTACTACTTGGATACACCTGAACAAGATGCGGCACTTTTAGCTGGATATAAGAGCGTTAAGCCTTTACCTGCATACTCTGATCATCAGATGAAGGCCTTGCTCTTGCAACGCCGGTTAATGCTCCTGAACTACCTTTTTGAGACTAAGAATCAGGAGCATAAAGAGATGCTTCCCGCCTATCTCCAGAAGAGCCTTGAGCGTGTTTCAACCTTCTTGACAGATGTAAGAGGATAAGAGCATGAGTAGCCACGAAACCTTGATCCTGACAGGAATGTCAGGTGCTGGACGTTCAACTGTTGCACATGCACTTGAGGATCTGGGTTGGTATGTCGTGGATAACCTCCCGCCAGCGTTGTTACCTGCATTAGTGAGTAAGGGAACTGGCCCTCAAGGTAAAGAGCTTGCAGTAGTTGTCGATGTTCGCGGGGGAGAGTTCTTTGATGAATTAACCCTTGCTCTAGATCAATTGAAAAAGAGTGATTCTGCCTATCGCTTGGTATTTCTCGATGCAACAGATCAAGCCTTGGTTCAACGTTTTGAATCAACTCGTCGTCCACACCCGTTACAGGGAAAGGATCGCATCGTAGATGGAATCGCACGTGAGCGTGAAAAGTTAGAAGAAATCAGATCTCAATCCGATGTTGCAATTGATACCTCTAATCTCAACGTTCACCAATTGGAAAAGCGAATTGGCGAAATCTTTGGCGCAGGAAAGCTTCAAGGAATTCGAATCAATGTTTTGTCCTTTGGATACAAGTACGGAATTCCCGTGGATGCAGATTTGCTGTTGGATTGTCGTTTCATTCCCAATCCGCATTGGGATCCAGAGCTTCGTCCGTTAACTGGGTTGACACCACAAGTCAGCGATCGAGTGCTGGAAAGTGAAGGCGTTAGAAAGTTTGTTCAAGATTATGTCGGAATTGTGCATTCAATGACACAGGGTTACATGCGTGAAGGCAAGAAGTATGTGACCATCGCAGTTGGTTGTACCGGTGGAAAACATCGAAGCGTTGCAATTACGCAAGAAATCGCACGTCAACTCAATGAGTTTGGTTCTGAAATCTCCGCTCATCCAACACATCGTGATGTAGGTCGTGAGTAACCTTGTCTAAGGTTGTTGCTTTAGGCGGGGGACATGGTTTAGCGGCGACGTTAACAGCTTTGCGCCAAATTACACATGAGCTCACTGCGATCGTAACCGTTGCAGACAATGGCGGATCTAGCGGAAGACTTCGCGAAGAGTTTCCTATTTTTCCTCCAGGTGATTTACGTATGGCACTTGCTGCGTTATGTGCCGATGATGAGTGGGGTCGCACCTGGGCGCAAATCATGCAGCATCGCTTTGTCAGCAATGGCGAACTCAATGGTCACGCCATGGGAAACCTTCTACTTGCATCGATGTGGAACGCTGGTGATGATCCAGTTGTCGCATTAGACCGTGTTGGACAGTTGCTGAAAGTCATTGGTCGAGTTTTGCCTATGGCAACTGTTGCATTAGATATTGAGGGAACCTTCAACACCTCAACTGGAAGAATTGTTGTACGCGGCCAAAAAGAGGTTGCAACAGCAAAAGGTCATATCGAGTCTTTGCGCATCATCCCTGAAGATCCACCAGCTCGATCAGAAGCTTTATCCGCAATCGCAGATGCGGATTGGATCACAATGGGTCCAGGATCTTGGTTTTCTAGTGTGATCCCGCATCTCTTGGTACCAGCACAGCGTGAAGCTTTGCAAAGTGCCAAGGCGAAAAAAATACTGATTCTCAATTTAGATGCATCAATGAACACCCAAGGCGAAGAGTTTGCTGGCTCCACCCCCGAAGAGCATCTTGATTTCTTCCATCGATACGCCCCTGGGGTTAAGGTGGATTACTGCCTTGTTGACCAATCAGTTGTGCGGGATGAGAGGGCTTTGCAGCTTGCAGCATCAACCTTGGGTGGAGAGATTGTGGTGGCAGATATTCGAAAAGCCCCTGGAAGTATCCATCATGATGCCCAAAAATTAGCTCTCCATTTGGGCCACATTCTCGCTCGGTAAATGGTTGGATTACCCCATGGCAATGACAGCATCAGTTAAGGATGAGCTCACTCGTCTCTCCATCACCAAACCATGTTGTCGCAAAGCCGAGGTCTCATCACTTCTTCGCTTCGCTGGCGGTCTTCACATCGCTGCAGGAAAGATTGTGATTGAAGTTGAACTGGATACTTCTCAGAGTGCTCGACGTTTAAGAAAAGATATCGCTGATATCTACGGACATGATTCAGATCTTGCAGTTCTCTCATCTAGCGGTTTGCGAAAAGGTTCGCGTTATGTTGTTCGTGTAATCAATGAGGGTGATGCACTTGCGCGTCAAACAGGTTTAGTTGATTCAAATGGTCGACCAGTTCGTGGCTTACCACCACAAGTAGTTTCAGCAGCAATTTGTGATTCAGAGGCTGCTTGGCGTGGAGCTTTTATTGCTCATGGTTCGCTGACAGAGCCAGGGCGTTCATCATCTTTGGAGATTACCTGTCCAGGCCCAGAAGCGGCGTTAGCGCTAGTTGGTGCAGCTCGCAGATTAGGAATCGTCGCAAAGGCCCGCGAAGTTCGTGGAGTTGATCGCGTTGTGATCCGAGATGGCGATGCGATTGGTGTTTTACTCACACGTCTTGGCGCACATGAGAGTGTGATGGCCTGGGAAGAGCGTCGGATGCGTCGCGAGGTTCGAGCAACCGCTAACCGTCTTGCAAACTTTGATGATGCAAACCTTCGCAGATCTGCTCGCGCTGCCGTTGCTGCGGCGGCTCGAGTTCAACGTGCCATGGAGATTCTGGGACCAACAATTCCCGACCATCTCAAAGAGGCAGGGGAGCTTCGTATCAATCACGGCCAGGCCTCTCTAGAAGAGCTTGGCTCATTAGCGGTTCCTCCAATGACAAAGGATGCGATCGCGGGTCGAATCCGTCGCTTGCTTGCCATGGCAGATAAGCGTGCTGCAGAGCTGGGAATTCCAGATACTGAGAGCGGCCTCTCGCCTGATCTGCTCAATTAAGGGCGGGCGATTTAAGAGTTCACACAACCTTCACTGGTAAGGTTCTACCTAAGCCCCCAGCGTTGTGGCAGTTTTACGAACCACCAACGGCTGGGCTTTTTCATGCGCCCCATTAGTAGCAAGGACACTTTCGTGATTAATGTCGGAATCAATGGTTTTGGACGTATCGGACGTAACTTCTTCCGTGCATCTCTAACAAACCCAAATATCAACATCGTCGGAATCAACGACCTAACACCAAATGAGACTTTGGCTCACCTATTGAAGTACGACTCAATCTTGGGTCGCCTAGGCCTAGAGGTCACATACACAGATGATTCAATCACCGTTGGCGGAAAGACAATCAAGGTTTTCTCAGAGCGCGATCCAGCAAACCTTCCATGGGCTTCAGTCAAGGCGGATGTTGTTGTTGAATCAACAGGTATTTTCACCAAGGCTGCAGATGCTCAAAAGCACATCACAGCGGGTGCGAAGAAGGTAATCATCTCTGCACCAGCCACAGATGAGGACATCACAATCGTTATGGGTGTAAACCACACTCAGTATGACGGTTCAAAGCACAACATCATTTCAAACGCTTCATGTACAACTAATTGTCTAGCACCGATGGCAAAGGTTCTTCAGGACAACTGGGGAATTGTTAAGGGCTTGATGACAACAATTCACGCCTACACAAATGACCAGGTAATTCTTGACTTCCCACACAAGGATCTTCGTCGCGCTCGCGCAGCAGCTACAAACATGATCCCAACATCAACTGGTGCAGCAAAGGCGATTTCACTAGTTCTTCCAGAGCTCAAGGGCAAGCTAGATGGTTACGCAATGCGCGTTCCAGTTCCAACAGGTTCTGCAACAGATCTAACTGTTGAACTTGCTAAGGAAGCAACAGCGGCAGAGATCAACGCTGCTATGAAGGCTGCAGCAAATGGTCCACTTAAGGGATTCCTTTCATACACTGAAGATCCAATCGTTTCTTCAGATATCGTGACCGATCCATCATCATGTATCTTCGA
>JACCDI011979649.1_pt1 | contig 12874 bp, 10 predicted proteins | sample 7442791 | NCBI WGS metagenome assembly JACCDI01 (sample SAMN15323434, study PRJNA562643) | freshwater metagenome | isolation source: river surface water | place: USA:Blue River Watershed | collected 2017-08-15
AAATGAAGAAATCAATATTTATCATCAGTGCTTTGACCATCGTGTCTCTTTCATCTTGCTGGTGGAAAGCGGGTGGCAATGATCCGGGTATAGAATATGCCCCTGATATGTACTACTCCAAAGGTTATGAGCCAATGAGTCAGTTCTCAGATTCTAGCAAATACCGTTACAACCCTTATTTCATGACAATGAGAGAGCCAGTTGAAGGTACTGTGGCTATGGGTCAGTTAGACTATCCTTATCCGTTTGATAATACCCCAGAAGGCTACGAAGCTTCTGCAGGCAATAGCATGAATATTACTCTTGACGAAAAAGATCAGTTAGAAGGCGAAAGATTATTCGCTATCTATTGCTCTCCTTGTCACGGTGCTCAAGGTGGTAACGATGGCGCTGTTTCTAAAAAACAAGCTGTACTTAAACCAAGCTGGGCTAACTACCAGGATAAATACGTGCAAAATCTGCCTATCGGTAAAATTTATCACGTTATTACCTACGGTAAAAACAGTATGGGTAGCTATGCTTATGCATTAACACCTAAAGAAAGATGGAGCGTCGCTACCTATGTTAAACGTTTAAGTTTAATGGATAGCACTGGTATGATTCCTCCAATTCAGGTAATTAACGGTATTAAAGGTGCTGCAGTTGTTGATACTACTGCTGCCGCTAAAATGCCAATGAACGCAACTAAATCAGAACCTAAAAATAATAAGTAAAATGAGCCACGGACACGACATTCATATTCATCAGGAGAATTACAAGTTTACAGGTAAAGCAAAAACCCTGAGCTTATCTCTTTTAGTGATTGGTATCGTACTTACAGTTATAGGTATCTTCACCATTCCAAGAACTCAAACTCACCACAATGAAGCTTCTGTGGCTGAAACCGCTGCTCACGCTTCTCATGACTCTCACGCTGCTGTTGCTGAATCAGAAGAACACCCAGGTATCAATATCAATGGTGTTGACGTTGGGCACAGCGACGAGCAAGTATACCCGGTTAAAGCCGAACACCCAAAACCTTGGTGGACCAGAATCTATGTTAACCTTTTAATTAATGGTTACTTCTTATTGCTGATCTCTGTTTGTGGTTTGTTCTTCTTTGCTCTGCAATACATTGCTAATGCTGGTTGGGCAACTTCTATCCTGAGAGTACCTCAGGCTATGAGTACCATCTTCCCAATCGGTGCTATCATCATCCTTTTCGTTTTCTTAATGGATGGCGAAAATATTTACCACTGGGTACACTACGAACACCAACATATCGCTAAAGGTGCCGAAGGTTTTGATCCAATCCTGGACAACAAATCTTGGTTCCTGAATACCAAAATGGCTTTAGGTTTCCTAATCGGTATTCCTATCGTTTGGTTCCTGTTCGGTAAAAAATTAAGAGGCCTGTCTTACAAAGAAGATGCTGAAGGTGGTCTTACTTTCTTCAAGAAATCTATCACTTTCGGTGCTGCTTTTACCTTCGTATTCGCTTTCACTTTGTCTATCCTTAGCTGGGTTGTTACAATGTCTGTTGATGCACACTGGTACAGTACTATCTTCTCTATCTATAACTTCGCTACAGGTTGGGTAAGCTGCTTGTCTATTATCGCTCTTATCGTTCTGTACCTTAGAAGAAATGGTTACTTGTCTATCGTAACCGACGAGCATATACACGACTTAGGTAAATTTATGTTCGCATTCTCTATTTTCTGGACCTACCTGTGGTTATCACAGTTCCTGTTAATCTGGTATGCTAATATTCCTGAAGAAAGTGTATACTACTACAAACGTTGGGAAATGCCTTTCAAAATCAATTTCTTCGTGAATCTGATTCTGAATTTCTTAGTGCCTTTCTTAGTGTTAATGACCAGAAACAACAAACGTAATCCTAAAATCCTTACTTTCGTTGCTATCATCATCCTTATCGGTCACTGGAACGACTTATACTTAATGTTCATGCCAGGTACTTTGGATCACCAGGCTGGTATCGGTGCTTTAGAAATTGGTATGACTTTAACATTCGCTGGTTTATTCATGTTCTGGGTATTAACTGCTCTGAGCAAACGCGGACTTATTCCAGTCAATCACCCGTACATCCAAGAAAGTGCTCACCACGACGTGGGAGTGTAATCTTTGTTTCAACTTATATCAAAAAGCAAACACCTAAAAGTGTTTGCTTTTTTTGTTTCAATAACTTAACTTTGTAATACTGAAAAAGTTTGTTTCCATATTATTATTAAGTGCGATGCTCCTAAGTAGCTCTGAGTTCGATCAGTTGGTTAAAATACCCGCTTTGATTTCTCATTTTCAGGAACACCGCGCCTCTGATAAAGATCTTTCTTTTATCAGTTTCATTGTCCTACACTATCAATCAGATTTCAGTCACTCTGAACAAGATAGCAAACACAACGACTTGCCATTTAAATCTCATGAATGCCATAGCTTCTCACAGCTCATGGTAATGGATTACCACTATACCTTCAGTCAGCCTCTCTTTACTGCCATCAGTAACGATGCTCCTGAACTTGGTACTGGTTTTTATAATTCTGAAAGCGTTGCCTCAATCTGGCAACCTCCACAGGCCTGATACAACATCGGGTCTGTCGTCCCGCAGACATTAATGCCGGGACAATCAAAATTATAAATTAAATAAATGTATCAAAATATCATTCTTATGATACCGGTATTAATTCCGGTATGCGCCTTGCTATTAAGTCTAACACTTATAATAGCAGGAATTCTTCGCCAATCTACATCACTTCAAAGTGTTGCAACCCTCATTTTGTTAGCTACTGCAGCTTTGATGCTTAGGGGATTTAACAATTCAACAGCTTTTATTCAATTGGGAACAATACTCAATGCTGCTCTTTTTTGCCTGATTATTGGAGCATTTCTTTGTCTTGCCGCATTCCTCTTGTCTGGGAAAAAACAAACTCTCCATCTTTTGCATGTGCCTGCCTTATTCCTCATTCTGGTGAGTTTTAATATCTATATGAAAGAAGCTAATTTGCAAATCACACAGATTGAAAATGAGCACAAATTTCAATCCTTATTGCCTAATACACCCATCAATTTAATGTCATCAGTTAACTAATCCATGTTAAACTCAATCATTAAGTTTTCGATAAAAAACAAGTTGATCGTTGGCCTTTTTACGCTAACCCTGATAAGTTATGGAGCCTATCAGGTAACTAAACTGCCCATCGATGCTGTACCTGATATCACCAATAATCAGGTTCAGGTGATTACGGTTGCACCTTCTCTCGGAGCAACCGATATTGAACGTCTGGTAACTTTCCCTATCGAACAAGCCAATAACAATATTCCTGGTCTCCACGAAATTCGTAGTTTTTCGCGTTTTGGACTGTCTCTGGTAACAATAGTCTTTGATGATGATGTCGATGTCTATTGGGCACGACAGCAAGTAGCAGAACGCCTGCAAAAAGTACAAGCTATTATTCCTCCGGGAATCGCTGTCCCTGAAATGGGTCCGGTTACTACAGGTCTTGGAGAGATCTATCAATATGTTGTTCGTGCTAAAGACGGCTACGAACATCTCTATTCAACCACAGAACTTAGAACGATTCAGGACTGGATTGTAAGACGTCAGTTGCTCGGTGTGAAAGGCGTGGCTGATGTCAGTAGTTTCGGCGGACTTCTGAAGCAATATGAAATTGCTATTAAACCTGAAAAACTCAAAGAACTCAATGTCAGTATTACCGAACTCTATAATGCCCTTAGTTTAAATAACTCTAATACCGGAGGTGCATACATAGAAAAGGGACCAAGTATTCTCTATATCCGCAGCGAAGGTTTGGTAGCTTCTATTGAAGATATAGCCGCCATAAAAGTAAAAATGCTCGATAATGGTAGTCCCGTTCTGGTGCGCGATCTGGCAGATGTTCGAATCGGTTCAGCCGTTAGATATGGGGCCATGAGCTATAACGATAAAGGCGAAGTTGCTGGAGCTGTTGTAATGATGCTCAAAGGTGGCAATAGCAACCAAATTATTAAAAATGTTAAAGAACGTGTCGCTCAAATTGAAAAAACCTTGCCTGAAGGCGTGATCATAGAACCTTTTCTGGACAGAACTAAAATGGTGAATAATGCCATCGGTACTGTTGAGAAAAACTTGCTCGAAGGTGCTTTGATCGTTATTTTTATTCTTGTATTGTTCCTTGGAAATTTCAGAGCAGGATTAATCGTGGCTTCAGTAATTCCACTCGCTATGCTTTTTGCCATTATTATGATGAATACTTTTGGCGTTAGTGGCAATTTGATGAGTCTGGGGGCGCTCGATTTTGGATTGATCGTTGATGGCGCTGTGATTATAGTAGAAGCTGTTATGCACTCTCTAACTCATAATAAACACTATGCTGCTATCAATAGACTATCGGTAAAGGAAATGGATGAGGAGGTGACTAAATCTTCATCTCGTATGATGAATAGTGCTGTATTCGGGCAAATTATTATACTGATCGTTTATCTGCCTATTTTTTCTTTGCAGGGAATTGAAGGGAAAATGTTTAAACCAATGGCACAAACGGTTGCTTTTGCGCTGGTTGGTGCCTTCTTGCTATCTCTTACCTATATTCCTATGATGAGCAGTTTGTTCTTAAGCAGAAATACAAAACACAAAGTGAATATTTCTGACCGAATGATGTCTGCTATCGAAAAGGGTTTCCTAAAAATGCTTAAAGTCATTTTACGTTATAAAAATGCTACATTGGGACTAGTCTCAGTGCTTTTTGTGGCAGCGGTAATGATATTGACCCAGTTAGGTGGCGAGTTTATTCCTGCACTTGAAGAAGGTGATTTTGCTCTCGAAACCCGCGTTTTACCTGGTAGTAATCTCAATGTAAGTTTAAAAGCCTCTAAAGATGCTTCTGAAATACTACTTAAAAAGTTTCCAGAAGTTGAAAAAATAGTATCCAAAATTGGAAGTGGCGAAGTGCCTACTGATCCAATGCCTATAGATGCTCAGGATTTAATGATTATCCTTAAGGATAAATCTAAATGGACCAGCGCCAAAACCTTTCCAGAGCTGGCCGAAAAAATGGGAAAGGAGCTTGAAAATGTTCCTGGTGTAAGTTTCGGTTTTCAATATCCGGTACAAATGCGTTTTAATGAACTCATGACTGGCGCTAAGCAAGATGTTGTCTGTAAAATATTTGGAGAGAACCTGGATACTTTGGCTAAATATGCCGAAATATTAGGGAAACTGTCCTCTGGTGTTGATGGGGCGGAAGACGTTTATGTTGAACCTGTAGCCGGAATTCCACAAATTATTATAGAGTACAATCGTGATGTTATTGCCCAATATGGTCTCAATATCGATGATGTCAATAAAGTCGTTAATACTGCTTTCGCTGGTCAGAGTGCCGGACAGGTTTTTGAAGGTGAACGCCGCTTTGATATGGTGCTACGTCTGAAAGATGAAGGAAGGCGCGACCTTGAAGATGTTAGAAATTTAATGGTGCCTACAGCAAATGGCGGAACGGTGCCTTTGTATATTCTGGCAAATGTTGATCAAAAACTGGGTCCGAACCAGATTCAACGCGAAGATGCCAAACGCAGAATTGTTGTGGGCTTTAATGTCAGAGGTCGCGATATGGCCTCCATCGTTGAAGACCTTAAAGTAAAAGTTGAAAAATCAATTAAGTTGCCAACGGGTTATTATATCACCTATGGTGGCGCTTTCGAAAATTTGAATGCTGCCAAACAACGTCTAAGTATCGCAGTGCCAGTAGCTCTTGGATTAATTTATCTGATGTTGTTTTTTGCCTTTAACTCCTTGCGTCAGGGTCTGTTAATTTTTACCGCAATCCCTCTATCTGCTATTGGTGGTGTTTTCGCTTTAGCGCTGCGTGGCTTGCCATTCAGTATCAGTGCTGGTGTCGGTTTTATTGCTTTGTTTGGTGTTGCCGTGCTCAATGGTATTGTTCTTATTGCCGAATTTAACCGAATCCGTCAGGGTGAAGTTCATTTTGAAGATGTCGTGATTAAAGGAACTATTACTCGATTGCGCCCTGTGTTGATGACGGCATTTGTTGCGTCTCTTGGCTTCTTGCCGATGGCACTCAGTCATGGAGCCGGCGCAGAGGTTCAACGACCATTGGCGACCGTTGTTATAGGAGGCCTTTTGTTGGCTACATTTTTGACTTTATTCGTATTACCTGTCTTGTATCTTAAATTTCAAAAACCAGTAAAAATGTCTAATACTTCATCTAAAATTATAGCCTTGTTGATCATTTTTACTACAGCAAACAGTGTTTCTGCTCAGGTGCCAGTTAGTCTGCAGGATGCCTTAGATTCTTCTCTGAAAAACAATCTTATACTAAGAAGTGATTTGTTGCAGACTCAATACCAGCAACACCTTAAAAAAATGGCTTATGCTATGCCTGCTACTAATTTGTATGTTGAAAATGGTCAGATAAATAGTATTTATATAGATCAGCGTTTGGGCGTGTCTCAGTCATTTAGTTTCCCAACAGTTTACAAAAGAAGTAAAGTCTGGTACGAGGATCAATATAAACTGTCTCAAGCAAAATTTGAGTTAAGTGAAATTGAATTGAAAAGACAAGTTAAGCAATGCTTCTATCAGATATTGTACCTGAAGGAAAAAGAAGAATTATTAAAAACTAATGATTCTTTTCTTTCTGCTTTCGTGAAGAAAACTCAATTGAAATACCAGTTGGGGGATATCAATGTTCTTGAAAAAACTGGTGCCGAAAATCAGAGAAACCGTCTGTCTATTCAATTGCAACAACTACAAAACGATAAGCAGTTATTGACTTACCGCCTTCAATTGCTCTTAAATAGTTCTGCCAATATCAATCCCACTGCGGATAGTCTTAAATACTCGCTCCCATTAATTGATTCGACGTATTTAACTCAACATCCTCAAATTAAACAAATGTGGCAGGATTATCAGGCAAGTCTCTCTAAACTCAGTCTTGAAAAATCTAAACTGATACCAGATATTTCATTGAGCTATGCCAATATGAGCATGAAAGGGACAGGCGCAGATAATAGATTTTATTCGGGTAGCACCAGATTTCAGTCTTTTCAGATAGGAGTGGGAGTTCCCGTTTTTTCTGGCGCTCAAAAAGCTCAGATTAAAGCCTCTCAAACAGAAACTGAAATTTCAAAAAATAATTACCAGGCTCAGATTCAGTCTTTATATTATCAATGGCAATCAGCTATTCAACAGCATCAGAATTATTCAAGTGTACTGGAATTTTATGAGAAAGGCGGACTGGAAAATGCGAGAAAGATGAAAAATGCTGCAGATCAGCAGTTAAGTGCCGGTGAAATTAATTATCTCGATTGGGTGCTTATTATTGGACAATATATAGGAATTGAAAGCGAATATCTGGACGCTGTCAATAATTACAACGACAATATCATTCAGATGGAATATCTAATGGGAAAATAACAATTAAAAACATGTCATTACACAATTTAAAAACAATCATATTACCGGCTCTTATCCTCTTTTTAAGCGCCTGTGGCAATTCAGCCAAAGAAGAAGTTAATACAAAGTCGGATTTAATTTCATACGAAGTAAATCTTACCACTGATCAGGTAACTAAAGTAGGTATTTTAACAGATACTATTCAAAGACAATCTGTCTCCAGCTCTATAAAAGTTTCAGGAAAAATTGATGTGCCGCCGCAGAATATGGTCTCTGTCAGTGCTCCTATGAGTGGTTTTCTGAAAAGTACCAAGTTGTTGCCTGGGATGCATTTAAACAAAGGGGAAGTGATAGCAGTGATGGAAGATCAACAATATGTGCAGTTACAGCAAGATTATCTGACAACTAAATACGAATTGGAATTCCTGGAAAAAGAATATCTCCGACAGAAAGAATTGTCAGCGGCAAAAGCTTCCAGCGACAAAGTGTTTGAACAGTCAAAATCTAATTATTTAACACAAAAAACGCGATTAGCAGCACTGGGCGAAAAACTGAAATTGATCAATATTAATCCGAATACCCTCAGCGAATTCAATCTGGCCAGCAGAATAACAATTCTTTCTCCAATTAATGGGTATGTTTCTTCAGTGAAAGTCAATATTGGAAAATATATTCAATCTTCTGAAATTTTATTCGAACTGGTTAATCCGGAAGATATTCATTTAAATATGACAGTGTTCGAGAAAGATATCAGACATCTTTCAATCGGACAACAGGTAAAGGCTTTTACTAATTCAGATCCTTCTAAAGTATATCCTTGTGAAATTATTTTAATTGGTCAGGATGTTTCTGCTGACAGACATATTGAAGTACATTGTCATTTCGAAAAATATGATAAGTCGCTCATCCCTGGCATGTACATGAATGCAATTATCGAATCTGAAGCAGAGATGGCTGAAGTAATAGACGAGGCAGCGGTGGTGACTTATGCAGGAAAGTCTTACTGTTTTATTGAGCTAAACAAAGGGGCATATAAAATGGTAGAGGTGCAAACTGGTTTGAAGCAAAAAGACAAACTGGAGCTTCTGAATCCTGAGGCTGTAAAGGGTTATTCAGTAGTCACTAAAGGGGCCTATACTTTACTGATGAAGCTCAAAAATGTAGAAGAGGAATAGATTTGAAATTTCGCAATTTAAACAGACATTTGTAAGTTATGGCAAATTCAGTCGGATCACCTATCAGAATGCAGCGTCTGCTTGTAGCGGTAGCGGTCATTCTGTTTGTGGTAAAACTACTGGCCTGGTTTTTAACCGGCTCTGTAGCCATACTGACCGATGCACTTGAAAGTACAGTGAATGTGGTGGCTGGTTTCATTGGTTTGTATAGTGTTATCTTGTCATCCAAGCCAAGAGATAAAGAACATCCTTACGGTCATGGTAAGGTAGAGTTCCTGACTTCAGCCATAGAGGGTTTGTTGATTAGTCTGGCAGGACTAATAATTATTTACGAAGCAATTAATAATCTCGTTCATCCGCATGATCTAAAACAGCTTGATGCAGGTATGATACTTATTGCAGCGACAGCCGTAGTTAATTATATTGTTGGTTATTTTTGTGTCAAACAAGGCGAAAAAGTGAATTCACCTGTCCTGATTTCAGGTGGTCAGCACCTTAAAACCGATACATATTCAACTATTGGAATTCTTTTGGGTGTATTTCTTATCATGATAACCGGATTGAAATGGATAGACAGTTTGGCAGCCCTGGTTTTTTCTTTTATCATCATTTTTACGGGTTATAAAATTATACGAAAATCTGTCAGTGGAATTATGGATGAATCTGACCAGTCCATCATTCGCGAAATTGTTGGGTTGCTAAATGCTAATCGAAGAGATGAATGGATAGATGTTCATAATATGCGGGTGATTAATTATGCGGGATTTTACCACATAGATTGCCATTTAACCGTCAGACATTACATCAATGTTAACGAGGCCCACGCCTTAATGGATGAACTGACAGCTATGTTATATACCCATTTCAATAGTCGCGTAGAGTTCTTTGTTCATATAGACGGCTGTATTGAGAAACAATGCAGTATTTGTGCCCTCGAAAATTGCTCTAAAAGACGTGATGATTTTCAAGGACAAATTGCGTGGACTTACGAAAATGTTATTTCAAATTCTAAACACTACCTCAATAGTAAAGCTTCAAATTAATCAATATTTCTAACTCAATATAATGTTTCTAATTAATCAAGTTGCCAAATTAAGTAAGGTTTCAATTCCAACCATTAAGTTGTATGAAAAACATGGCTTAATTAAAGGTAAAAAAAATAGTGGTGTTCGAAACACACAATACACCTATTATGATACAGAAACGATAGAAAGGATAGAGTTGATTGAAGAGTGTCGCTCGGTAGGAATGTCAATTCCAGAAGTAGCTAAACTCATAAAAGTTTGGTATGGTCAGAGGATTTCAAATACTCGCCGTTCTCAGATTCTTCACGAAAAACTGGAGATACTCAATCAGAAATCTGAGAAAATAAAAGACATTCAACACCGGGTTAATTTGTTGTTGAATGAAATTAAGAAGTTTGCTTAAGACTTCTGATCTCTGTTTTTTATAAACTTATCCAGGCGCCATACCAACACCACGCTGATAGCCATAATGCCTGTTACAACAAATCCAAGGATTGGATAGTGTTCAATGAATCCATCTGCTCTTTTTGAAACTATCATACCAGCTACCGCCGAAGAAACACCACCCGCCAGTTGTTGAAAGGAAGCATTAATGCTCATGAATGCGCCTCTGTCTTGTGGTTTTGGGACTACAGAAAGTAAGGCTGAAGTTGAAATCATCCTTGCTGTAATGCCAATAAACATGACAATATTAAAGACCGAACAAAGCCAGAAAGGTGTAATTCCAAGATTGGTATAGATTAATACAATGATTGTAGCAAGTATAGAACCACCCATAAAGACTTTGAACCTGCCAATATTATCACTGAGTTTACCAATCATCGGTCCGAATAAAATACTTGACACACCAGTTAATCCAAATAACAATGGCAGTTGGTCTATTGTTAAACCTAAATTGCCAGTGCTGTAGGCTGTGCCAAATGGAATCATTATATAACCACCTGTTGCCAGAAGTATTGATGCGGCAAATGCTCTTAAATGTTCTTTATTTTTAACGGTATTGATCAGATGCTGAAATGCTTTATTGTCGGATTTAAGTTTGAGATGGGCATTCACGGGTTTCATAACCACTAAAATTAACAGACCAAGTGGGATGCCGAATCCAACTATTAACCAAAAGCTGGAGTGCCAGCCATAGTGTTTTGCCAGCCATAACCCGATTGGAATGCCCAGAATTTGTGAAGCTGCAAAAGCCATTTGTACAAATCCCATCACTCGCCCTCTTACTTCTACTTTAAACAAATCAGTTATAATAGCGAAACTAATAGAACTGATAACGCCGCCAAATAATCCTGTTAATATGCGCGCCACTAATAATGTTTCGTATGTGTTGGCAATGGCACAAAAGGCAGTAGCCACCATAAAGCCAGTATAAAAAAACAACAGATATTTTTTTCGGTCGAATCTATCGGCAAATCCTGCCGATAATATGCCTGAAGCAAAGGCTGTAAAGGCATATACTGACACCAAAAGTCCGAATTGTTGAGTATTGGTGTCCAGATCTTTCATCAAGATGGGGCCTAAAGGAGAAAGTACCATAAAGTCTAGGATAACCGTAAACTGTATGATGGTAAGCGCTATCATAATGAAGCGCTCATAGCGGGAAAAAGTGAGAGTTTTCAAATATTAATCTTCTAAGGGGTGGATAGTAAAGCCTGATTGACTCAGGATGGAAATGATGTTTGCACTACAGTCGTGCTCAGTCTCTACTCTAAGGATATGGTCCTCATCCCAATGGTCGAAGTTCCATTGAATGCCAGGTAGACTGTTCAGGATGGAACTGGCCAAAGTGCCTTCGCCAGATTGAGTGATATTAGTTTTAAAGACCAGGATGAGCATATTAGGGGGTGAGTGATTTAAGTACTAGTTTAAAGGTGGTATGAAGGGTTTTTTTGTCCAAACTGAAAGGCTGATGTTTCATGCCTTTGCCGTCGAGATGGAATTTAATGAGTTGGTAAAGCGGAGCGTAGGCCAGCGACCAAAAGACTTCTGTGTTAAGAGGCGCCAGTTCTTTTTTTGTTATTGCGTTTTTTAAAAACTGATGCATGATGTCTGAAAATTCTTTCTTGATTTTGCTATGTACTTTAAAGCCTATGGGAGAGAATCGCACTTGCTCTAAAAAACGTGCTTCCATGGGGTTGTTGAGCCAGAAGTTAGCCCGGTTGTTCCATTGCTTTTTCAAACCTTTTTCGAACGACATTTTTGGAGAAAATCCTTTTAGGGTTACCTCCGTCATCATATTGAATTTTTCAATAGCAATCTTCTCAATCAGGTCTTCGCGGTCTTTGAAATAGATGTAAATAGTAGCTGGCGAGACCTTTGCTGCTTTGGCAAGTTTTTGCATGCTGAGGCCATCAAAGCCATTTTTGACAATCATCTCCATGGCTTTTAGTTTGATTTGCTGCTCCTTCTTCTCGTCTCTAATCCGCATGTGTTTTCAGGTGGCAAATTTAAGTGAACAATCATTCACTTAAAAATGGATTACTTGTTTTTCGTCGAAAAGTGCTGGTGGATATTTTAATTCTTACCACCCTGACAGGGTGTTTTAAAATAAAATAATTAGTTTTGAGCATCTATTGGTTTTATGCTTGAAAAGTTTGTCCTCCGTGTATACGGTTTGTTGATTCAGGATGGTAATGTTCTCTTGGCTGACGAATGCCTGAATGGTTTTCGATTTACCAAGTTTCCCGGTGGCGGCGTGGAGTTAGGAGAGGGGATTGCTGATGCATTGAAGCGCGAGATGATGGAAGAGGGGCAACTAGAAGTTACAAGTTACAAGCATTTTTACACAACTGATTTTTTTCAAGCCAGTGCTTTCCGACCAGAAGATCAGATTGTGTCGGTATATTACCTCATTGATGCCGATGTGCCTTGGCTGGAATACGAGAGCGATCAATCGCACGCCAACAATCAGCACAGTGTCAAATTGTATTTCAAGCCATTGTCAGAATTACATGAATCTGACCTGACATTCCCAATCGATAAGGTGGTTTTGGAGATGTTGAAGGCATAGGGATGTTGCAAATTATACCCCCGTAGAGCAAAGCTCTTAACGGGGCAGGCTGTGGACTGCAAGTCCGACGGCTATAATTTGATTTTCGATATAAGATATTTATCAGTCATCCCATCCCAATTCCCGCTATCATACTACCGTGGAGCGCGGCTCCGACGGTTATACGTTTACTTTCGTTTGCATTCCGTAAATTTGCGTATGCGATTTTGCCAATTTCTAATTTGTTTTTTGATTGTGTCAAGCTCCCATGCGCAGT
>JACCDI012161864.1_pt1 | contig 12871 bp, 12 predicted proteins | sample 7442791 | NCBI WGS metagenome assembly JACCDI01 (sample SAMN15323434, study PRJNA562643) | freshwater metagenome | isolation source: river surface water | place: USA:Blue River Watershed | collected 2017-08-15
CACGCCGCGCCTGGCCTGCAGGATGCGCGGCGCGCACTGGGTGTTGCTGTGATAGATCACCACGCAGTCCATGCACTGGAAGCACTCGTGATAAACGATAGATCCGTCCGGGCGGATCGCCTGGTAATCGCAGCGGTGGCGGCAGGTCTGGCATGGCGTGCCGCACTCGGCGCGGCGCGGCAGCCACTTGAACACGCGCAGCCGGCCCAGCACCGCCAGCCCCGCGCCGAACGGGCACAGGTAGCGGCAGAAGAATTTGTAGACAAAGGCGCTCGCGATCACGAGGCCGGCGGCATACAGCACGAAAGGCCAGGAGCGCACGAAGTACAGCGTGATCGAGGTCTTGAACGGTTCGATCTCGGCCAGGCTGTCGGCCAGCTGCGGCGCGAACAGCGCCGACACGATCAGTGCGGCCAGCAGCACGTACTTGATCCGCTTGAGCTTCGCGTCAAGCGCGGTGCGCAGCCGAAGCTGCGGCACGCGCAGCAGGCGCGCGGCGCGCGACACCAGTTCCTGCAGCGCGCCGAACGGGCACAGCCAGCCGCAGAAGGTCGCGCGGCCCCACACGAAGAAGGTGATCGTGATGAAGGCCCACAGCGACACCGTCATCGGGTCGTACAGGAAGAACGCGAGGCTGCGGCCATCCTTGACCGACTGCAGCAGGCCGGTGATATTCACGATCGACAGCTGGCCCTGCGCATACCAGCCGATGAAGCCCAGCGTGAACGACAGGAAGCCGATGCGGATGAGGGTGAAGCGGCGTGCGTTCGAGGTCAGCCAGCGCTGCTGCGCCAGCAGCACGGTCAGCAGCAGCAGCGCGACGCCGAGCACGGCCAGCTCGGGCAGGCGCTGCTGCCAGATGCTGACGAAGGTCTTGTTGTCGCCGGCCGGCACGTCATAGAAGCGCTCCGGCAATTCGAACGTGTACGGCATCGCGGCGCGAATGATCTCCGGATAGACCATGCCCTTTTCGCGCTTCACGTTCACCGAAAATTCCAGCGGCTTCGACAGGTCCAGCCCGGACTGCCCGATCACGCGGAACACCTTCACGTTTTCCGGGCTGACCGGCGTGCCGTCGGCCAGCTGCAGCTCCATGTCGAGGTCGCGCATCTCGATCGGCAGCCCGCCCTGTTTCAGGATCAGCCGCTCCGGCGAGGTGCCCGGGACGAATTCTTCCGGCGTGATCGAGAAGCGCCCGCCCCACATCACCAGGATTGCGTGGTCGCCTTTCTCGAGGCGGCCGGACAGCTTTTCCCAGCTGAGCGGATGCAGCAGGTTCCTGCCTATGCTCGGCACCGACACCATCGTGGTGTAGACATCGATGAACATGCCGTCCGGATCGGCGCTGCCCTCCATGTCCAGGCCTTCGCCGTTCGTGCCCTTGAACGCCTTCTCGACGTCGCGGTTGGTCAGCGTCAGGTGCGACACGAGCTTCTTGCCGAACAGCTGCGTCGGCGTGTGCTGCTCGAAGAAATCCGGCTTCAGCCGCGCGATCTGGTCCGGGTCGTGGCTGCCGGAGAAGCCGAGCTTCTTGCGCGCGACCGCCAGCGACGAGGCCAGCAGCGTCTGGTTGATGATGCGCACCGACGCGGTGGCCTTGGACACGCCGTCGATGCGGACGTTGTTGCCGTCCATCTTCGCGTTCTTGCGCGTGCCTTTTTCTATCGTGATGTTCTGCGTCAGCGCCAGGTTCTTGTACTGGTTGACGAAATCGATCAGGGGCTGCGGGCCGTAGCCCTCGAGGAACACCGGCTCATGGTGCGAGACTACCCGCACGTCGATGAACTTGCCCTTGGGGTCGAGCGCGACCAGCAGGTTGATCGGCACGCCGGAGAATCCGGGCAGCGCTGCGAAGTCGACCGACTCGAACACATAGCCGACCAGCTCGGTCGACGTCATTTCTTGCTTGAAGATGGGCCAGACCGGTATCTCGGCGTCCTTGTCGCCGACGATGAGTGGCGAAGGAAATTGCCGTGACAGGGTTTCCTTCGTCATCACGCCGGCAAGCGCGGCGGCGTGAACCGCCGCGAGCGCGAGCAGCAACAGCAGCGATGCGAACAGGCGGCGCATCATCGCGGCCCGGTTCAGGGCTTGATCGAGCGAACGCCGTGCTTCTTGAACAGCTCGGCCATTTCGCCGGACTCGAACAGCTCATTGACGGCCTTTTGCACCGCATGCGACAGCTCGACGTTTTCCTTCTTCACCGCCATGCCGAGCACCCAGCCGTTGCGCGGCAGGCGCGTGAACGGCGCGTCGGTGATCTCGAAATTCGGGTCGCCCTGAATCACCGATTCGATCTCGGCGCGTGTGGCGACGACGGCATCGACTTCGCCGGCCTTCAGTTTCTGCACCGCTTCGACGCCGGACGGGTAGATCGTCACATGGTCGCGCAGGCCCGGCTCGCCGAGCAGCACCATGGCCGAGATCGACACCTTTTCGGCGCCCATTTTCTTGCCCTCGAGCGAGACCACGCCGTTCATCTCGGGGATCGCCTTCACGTTGCGCACCAGCTTCACGGCTTCGCGGTAATACGGCGCGAAGATTTCGACCTTGTCATTCTTGCGCATCAGGCTCGCGTCGACCGGCACGTGCAGCATCACGTCGGCCGGGCCTATGCCCAGATAGTGGCCTTTCCAGACCAGGTTGCGCAGGTCGTCGTCGACGTTCTCGCCGGCCGGGAACACGATCAGCGAGGACTTCAGCCCCAGCTTGTTCGCGATCGCCTTCGCGATGTCGTTGTCGATGCCGTCCTGCTTGCCGGACCAGGGCGCGTAGTCCTCATAGACCGCGAACGAGATCGTGCCGGTGGCGCGGATCTTCTCGAGATCGGCCGATGCGGGCGCGGCGAGGGTCAGGGCGAGGGAAGTGATGAGGCCAGCGAGCAGGCCGCGGCGAGTGATGCGGGTCATTCTTGTCTCCGATGCGCGTCAGGGGCGCGCTTGATCAGTGCGGATGATACAGGCAGACGCCGGCGTTGGCCGGCGTCTTGCGGGGCGTCACGCGAACGGAGCCGCGCGCGCCCGCAGGAAGGAATCAGTCGTTGGCGCGGCGGGTTTCCAGGTAGGCCTTGATGGCCCACACGGCTTCCTGCTGCAGGATGCCTTCGAACGGCGGCATGTAGACGGCGCCGTTGCGCACGCGGCCCTTGCGAACGGTGGTCTGGAAGTACTCGTCAATTTCCTTGTAGCAGCCGTCCTTGTTGGACATGGTCTGGCAGTCCTTGTCCAGCTTGCGCAGGTCCGGCGCGATGCCGCCCGAGATGGCGTCGATGCCGTGGCAGCGCGCGCAGTTCTGCGCGTAGGCCGACGTACCGACCTTGATCGCAGCCTGGTTGCCGCGGTACGGGTTCTCTGCCTTCCAGTCCTGGCCGAGCGCCGGCAGGCTGCTGATGTCCACGGCCTGCGGAGTCACGTCGCCGTGGGCGAAGGCGGAAGCGGAAGCGATGAAGGCTGCCGCGCAGGCGAGGCTGCGAAAGGCGGTACGAATTGCATTATTCATTGGATAACTCCGATGCGGATTGAAAAAACGGTTGCCGGGTCCCTGATGGATGCGCGGCGCAAGGATTGCGGTCGACAAACCCTTCCGCCCGGCGAAAGCGGTATAGCAATCGCAATAGCCGTGCCATCCGTTAAGCTCAGTCAATTCGGAGCCCCTATTCATGTTTTGCTTCATAACGGAACAAGTGCTACATTCCCGCAGACAAGACCGATAAAAAAAGAGACAGTCGGCTTCAGGAGACGAGCATGGCATTCACAGGGGGCCCGCAAGCTGCGGGCAAGGATGGGCAGCCGTCGCTGCCCAGCGTGGTTTTGTCGGAAAAGCAATTTTCTCCGGCGGGCATGTTTCATGCGACCGAACAGGCCGTCATGATCGAAGCCTCTCACCGCCGCTCGGCGTCCTATGGACTGACGCCGGAAACCCAGCCCGATTATTCACCGATCCTCAAAGGCGACCTCGTCTGCAAGATCGACCAGAACCGCGGCCTGTCCACCTATGCGTTGCCGGTGATGCAGACGCTGTATGAGCAGATCGTCAACACGCACAGCATGGTGGTGCTGACTGATGCGCAGGGCACGATCCTGCACTCGATGGGCGACGACGACTTCATCGAGAAGGCTGACCGCGTTGCGCTGTGTCCCGGCGTTGCGTGGTCCGAGCAGAGCAAGGGCACGAATGCGATCGGCACCGCGATCGCCGAGCAGGTGCCGACGCTCGTGCATGCGGACCAGCATTACCTGACCATCAACCATTTCCTCACTTGCTCGGCCGCGCCCATCATTGACCATCAGGGCAAGCTGATCGGCGTGCTCGACGTGACCGGCGACCATCGCAGCTTCCACAAGCACACGATGGCGCTGGTACGCATGTCCGCGCAGATGATCGAGAACCAGTTGTTCTCGGCCGCGTTCCAGGATTCGATCACGCTGCATTTCCACAGCCGTCCGGAATTCATCGGCACGCTGATGGAAGGCATTGCGTCATTCTCGATGTCGGGCCGCTTCCTGTCCGCGAACCGCTGCGGGCTGTTCCAGCTCGGGCTGCCTCTGTCGGCGCTGCAGACGCACACCTTCAGCTCGCTGTTCGGCATGCCGGTGTCGGCATTGTTCGACCACTATCGCACCGCGTCGCCGACGCTGCTCGACCTGTGCCTGCACAATGGCGTGCGCGTGTCAGCGCGCGCATCGCTGCGTTCGCCGAACCTGTTCCTGCAGTCCGGCGTGGTCGAGGCCGAGCGCCGTTCGCGCGCCGATGCGCCGGAAGTGCGCCAGGATGAACCTGAGGACATCGCCCAGCGCCGCCGCCTGTCCAGTCTGCACTACCTCGACACCGGCGACGAAAAGCTGTCCGCGCTGATCCGCAAGGTGAACCTGGTGAAGGGACGCGACATCCCCATCCTGATCACCGGCGAGACCGGCACGGGCAAGGAATTGCTGGCACAGGCCATCCACAACGATTCGCCGCGCGCCAGCGGCCCCTTCGTCGCGGTGAACTGCGCGTCGATACCGGAGACGCTGATCGAGTCCGAGCTGTTCGGCTACGAAGACGGCGCATTCACCGGCGCGCGCAAGAAGGGCAGCACCGGCAAGATCCTGCAGGCCAACGGCGGTACGCTGTTCCTTGACGAGATCGGCGACATGCCGCTGCCGCTGCAGGCGCGCTTGCTGCGCGTGCTGCAGGAGCGGCTGGTGATGCCCCTGGGCAGCAACAAGTCGATCCCGGTGAACGTGGCCTTGATCTGCGCGACCAACCGCAACCTGCGCGACATGATCGCCAAGGGCCAGTTCCGCGAAGACCTCTACTATCGCCTGAACGGCCTGGTGGTACGACTGCCTCCGCTGCGCGAGCGCAGCGACATCGAAGTCGTGATCGGCCGGATGGTGACGGCCGAATCGAATGGCCATCCATTCACCGTGTCGCCCGAGGTGATGGACCTGTTCAAGCGGCACAACTGGCCGGGCAACTTCCGGCAGCTGACCAACCTGCTGCGCACCGCGATGGTGATGGCAGGGCCGGATCGCGTGGTGAGGGTCGAGCACTTGCCGGACGATTTCCTCGAAGACGTTGCGTCGATGCCGCAGGCCGCCATCGACGCGCCAATGCAGGCAGCCATGCCCGTTGCCGCATCGGCGAAGCTGGAAGACATCGAGCTGCTGACGATACAGCGCGCGCTCGACGAGCATCGCGGCAATGTGTCGGCGGCGGCGCGCGCATTGGGCGTGTCGCGCAACACCATCTACCGCAAACTGCAGAAGTAAATCAGGCGGTTGCCGGCTGGACGCTGGCAATCGCCTGTTTCAGTGCATCGGCAATCAGGGGGTCGCCTGGCGTGTGCGTTCCCTTCGACACCCACATCAACCTTGCGACAGGGTTCGCCGCGACCAGCTTCAGCGCATTCTCCGGCGGACAGACGAGGTCATGCGTGCCGTGCACGATAGCAGCAGGGATATTCTGCGCGATGGCCGCTGCCCGCAGTAATTCCTGTTCGGTACAGAAGCATTGCTGCGACAGGTAATGCGCCTGCAGCCGGTACTTGTTGAGCACGCGCGCAGGCACTTCGGCCGATGAATCCGGTGCAGCATCGAGCTTGCCTGCCATCGCATTCATCACCGCATTTTCATAATCGTTCCAGCGCCGCGCGGCGTCAGTCGCTTGTGACGCATCGCCGCGCAGCAGTGCGTCGCACAGCGTCTGCATGACGTCAGCCTTCTGCGCATCGCTCCAGCCTTCGGTCATCCGCGCCCAGCCCTGCGGCACCATCGCGCGCAGCTCCTGAAAGAACCAGCGCAGCTCGCGTTCGCTCGCGAGGAAGCTGCCGCGCAGTACCAGCGCGCTGATGCGTTCTGCGTGTTTGCCCGCGTACAGCAGCGCCAGCGTTGCGCCCCACGAGCCGCCGACCACCAGCCAGCGTTCTATGCCGAGCCGCTCGCGGATCATCTCGATGTCGGCCACCAGCCGCTGGCTGTCGTTGTTCGCGATCTCTCCCTGCGGCGTCGATTGGCCTGCGCCGCGCTGGTCGAACAGCACCACGCGCTGCCGCGTCAGGTCGAACCAGTCCAGCACCGAGGGCGGCGTGCCGCTGCCGGGGCCGCCGTGCAGCACCACGGCGGGCTGGCCGTCGGGCTGGCCATATTGCGCAACATACAAGTGGTGGCCGTCGCCGGTGGGCAGGTGCTGCTGGTCGAACGCGGAGGGGGGCATGTGTTTTTTCGGATTGGGCAGGGCTAGAATGATCAGCCCGACGATCAATAACAACAGGCGCGCACGCCGGCCACAATCCTCGCAAAAGCCCTCGGTTCAGAGGGAAAATGCAGGCCGGCAGGCAAGCGACAGGAGACGATTATGCACGCATCAGCCAGCAGCCTCGCATCTGGCGCCGCCGATTCCGGCGTCGCTGGCGCTGCTCGCGCCGCAATTCGCCTTCCGGATTACGCAGTCCGGCCTAAGCGCGCAAATTAAAACCCACTCCTGAAAATCATGAAAATCCTCGTCCTCGGTTCCGCAGCAGGTGGCGGTTTCCCGCAATGGAATTGCAACTGCCCGAATTGCGCCGGCGTGCGCAAGGGCACGATCAATGCGAAGCCGCGCACGCAGTCGTCGATCGCGGTGTCCGCGAACGGCACCGACTGGGTGCTGATCAATGCATCGCCCGACATCCTGCAGCAGATCCGCGCTAACCCGGCACTGCAGCCGGCGCGCGCGATCCGCGATTCCGGCATCGCCGCCGTGATGGTGATGGATGCGCAGATCGACCACATCACCGGCCTGTTGATGCTGCGCGAAGGGAAGAAGAAGCTGAACCTGTACTGCACCGACTCCGTGTGGGATGACCTGAACCACGGCCTGCCGCTGGCGAAGGTGCTGTCGCACTACTGCGGCGTCGAGCGCCACGCGATCGAAGGGCTGTCGGCTGACGCGACCCGCTTCGCGCCGATCGAAGTTCCGGGCATAGACGGCATCCGCTTCCACCCGATGCCCTTGAAGAGCAAGGCGCCGCCTTACTCGCCGCATCGCGACAACCCGGGCCCCGGCGACAACAACGGCCTGATGATCGAGAACACCGTGACCGGCAAGAAGCTGTTCTATGCGCCGGGCCTGGGCGAGATCGAGCCGCATGCGCTCGAAGCGATGCAGGTCGCCGACTGCGTGCTGGTCGACGGCACCGTGTGGACCAATGACGAAATGATCACGCTCGGCCTCACGCAGAAGACTGCTGCCGACATGGGACACCTGCAGCAATCCGGCCCCGGCGGCATGATCGAAGTGCTCGACGGCGTCGGCGCGCGCCGCAAGGTGCTCATCCACATCAACAACACCAACCCTATCTTGAACGAAGACTCGGCCGAGCGCGCGACCCTCGCACAGCACGGCATCGAAGTCGCCTTTGACGGAATGGAGATCGAGCTATGAACGCACCCACCAAGATTGAAGAGCAAATGCCCTGGAGCCGCGAGGAATTCGAGGCGAAGCTGCGCGCGAAGGGCGACAACTATCACATCAACCATTCGTTCAACATCCGTATGAACGAGGGCAAGCTGACGCCGGACCAGATCCGCGGCTGGGTCTTCAATCGCTTCTACTATCAGGTGATGATCCCGATCAAGGACGCGGCCATCATGTCCAACATGCCGGACCGCGAGGTGCGCCGCAAGTGGGTCGAGCGCATCCTCGACCATGACGGCTATGGCGACAAGGAAGGCGGCATCGAGGCATGGACGCGCCTCGGCGAGGCGGTCGGCATTCCGCGCGAGGAGCTGTGGTCGCTGAAGAAAGTGGTGCCGGGCGTGAAGTTCGCGGTCGACGCGTACGTGAATTTCGCGCGCCAGCGCCCGTGGCAGGAAGCCGTGTGCTCGTCGCTGACCGAGATGTTTGCGCCGAAGATCCACAAGGACCGCCTCGCGAACTGGCCGACGCATTATCCGTGGGTCAGCGACGACGGCCTCGCGTATTTCCGCAGCCGCGTGCCGCTCGCGCAGCGCGACGTCGAGCACGGCCTGCAGGTGACGCTCGATTACTTCACCACCCGCGCGCAGCAGGAGCGCGCGCTCGACATCCTGCAGTTCAAGCTGGATGTGCTGTGGCAGATCTCGGACGCCATCGAAAAGGCGTACCCATGACCGACATGACGAGCAAGCCGAAACTGGCGAAGCTGTTTCGCATGCAGTACGAAGAGGCGCAGGGCGCTTACGTGCTGTTGTACCCGGAAGGCATGGTCAAGCTGAACCAGCCTGCGTCCGAGATCCTGAAGCGCTGCGATGGCGTGCGCGACGTGAACGCGATCGTCGCCGACATCGAGCAGGCCTTCAATGCACAGGGCCTCGAAAAGGACGTGACGGGTTTCCTTGAAATCGCAACCGAGCGAGGATGGATAGTCTGATGTCAGAGCAAGCACAAATCGCGCCGCCGCTGTGGCTGCTGGCCGAGGTCACGTACCGCTGCCCGCTGCACTGCGTGTTCTGCTACAACCCGGTGAACTACGCGGCCAACAAGAAGGAACTCTCCACCGACGAGTGGAAGGATGTGCTGCGGCAGGCGCGCAAGCTGGGCGCCGCGCAGCTGGGCTTTTCCGGCGGCGAGCCGCTGGTGCGTGACGATCTCGAGGAGCTGATCGGCGAGGCGCACCAGCTCGGTTACTACACCAACCTGATCACTTCCGGCGTGGGCATGACCGAGGCGCGCATCTCGAAGATGAAGGAGCTGGGACTGGACCATATCCAGCTGTCGTTCCAGGATTCGACGAAAGAGATGAATGACTTCCTGTCCAGCACCAAGACCTTCGACCTGAAGTCGAAAGTCGCCGCGCTGATCAAGAAGTACGACTACCCGATGGTGCTCAACGTCGTGCTGCACCGCTACAACCTCGACCATATCGGCCGCATCATCGAGATGGCCGTCGAGATGGGCGTCGAGTACCTGGAGCTGGCCAACACGCAGTACTACGCCTGGGGCGAGATCAACCGCGCGCAACTGATGCCGACGCGCGAGCAGCTCGAGCGCGCCGAAGCCATCGTCAATGAATACCGCGCCAAGCTCGGCAACAAGATCAAGCTGCTGTTCGTGGTGCCCGACTATTTCGAGGACAAGCCCAAGGCCTGCATGAACGGCTGGGGCTCGGTGTTCCTCGCGGTCGCGGCCGACGGCTCGGCGCTGCCCTGCCATGCGGCGCAGAGCATACCAGGATTGAAATTCCCGAATGTCACGCAGGAATCTTTGCATGATATCTGGTATAACAGCGATGCTTTCAACCGCTTCCGTGGCTATGGCTGGATGAAGGAGCCGTGCCGGACCTGCCCCGACAAGGAGAAGGATTTCGGCGGCTGCCGTTGCCAGGCAATGCTGCTGACCGGCGATGCGGAGAATGCCGACCCGGTGTGCGGAAAGTCGCCGTATCACGAGGACGTGAAGAAGATCGTGCTGCAGGCACGCGAGCGACCGGTGGAAGAAAAGCCGCTGGTGTTCCGCAATGACGCGAACTCGCTGAGGCTCGCGGCGGAATCGCTAAAACAAGAACGAGACAAGGTAAGCTGATGAATGTGGTGGCACGACGGTTGATCCCGCTTTCAAAATTCTTTCAATCGCGCGCCGCCTCCCTCCCGAAGGTCGGCTTCGGTTCCGAGGCCGACCGTTTCCTCATGCAGTGGCTGTGCTTCGTCGGCGTGCTGCTGTTCGCGTCTTACCTGTGCTGGCGCGCCAATGTCTGGGGCATCCTGGTCGCGGCCGACCCGACCGGCATCACGCTGATGATCATTGCGGTGTTCTGCGCGTCCACGCTGTGGGTGGGTCTGCGCGCATGGATGCTGATGCGCGAGCGCCACGCGCTGGACGCATGGAAGCATGCGGCGTTGCCGGGCTATGGCGCGCCGCAGCCGCCGGCCGGCGCCGTTGGCGCGGTGCATGATTATTTCTCCGGGCTGCTGGTGAAGAGCCGCCGCCACGACCATGACAATGCGCAGCTGACCGAGGTGCTGGCCGAGCGCCTGCACGGGCCGAGCGAGTCCGCGTGGTGGGTCAACGGCATTCAGATCAAGCTGGGACTGTTGGGCAAGGTGATCGGCTTCTCGATACTTGCGATCGACATCTCGAACATGCAGACCTTCGACGCCTCGCAATCGGCCGCCATGCTGAAGACGCTGACCGGCGGCCTCGGCATCGCGCTGCTGACCACGGCCGTGGGCCTGGTCGCGAACATGCTGCTGGGCGTGCAGCTGGTGCGCATGGACCGCTGCGGCGACGGCATCCTCGCCGATTCGCTCGAGTTCGCCGAGACCGGCTTCACTGCGCTGACCCCGCGGGACCGCGCGTGAGCCTGCGCAACAAGCGTCGCGAGGGGGAAGTCGACCCCTTCTACGACATGCTGTTCAATATCCTGATTGCGTTCGTGTTCTGCTTCATCATCGCGCTGCTGGCGATGAACCCGAAGGCGAAGAAGGCCGGCGACATTCCGGCCAAGGCGGAATTCATCATCACGGTGTCGTGGCCGGACATGAACCCGAACGACATCGACACCTACGTCCAGGATCCGTCCGGCGCGATGGTCTGGTTCCGCCAGCGCGAGGCCGGGCTGATGCACCTCGACCGCGACGACCGGGGCCTGGCCGGCGACACCATCAACGTCAATGGCAAGGACGTGGTGAACCCGCTGAACCAGGAGGTGGTGACGATACGCGGCTACGCGCCGGGCGAATACACCGTCAACGCCAGCTATTACGAAAGCAAGAACGGCGATCCGGTCGAGGCCACGGTGTCGGTGGTCAAGGTCAACCCGAAAGCCGACGTTGCGTATTACGGCACCATCAAGCTCGACCGCAAGGGCGACGAAAAAACCGCCGTGCGCTTCACCGTCGATCCCGACGGCAGCGTGCGCGATATCAACACACTCGCTAAACAACTCGTTCCGCAATCATGACGAACTCATCCCTGATGCTGTCTTTTCTTTATGTGGCCGTTGCGCTGCTGCTGCTGGTGCTGTGCCTCGCGACCGCGTGGAAGCGCTGGATCAAGGTCGCGATGATCGTGGCCGTCACCGCCACCTATTTCATCGCCAACCATACTTTCGAGGACATGCTCGGCTGGCCGACGCCGCGCGAGCTGCCGGAGAAGTTCGCGATCGTGTCGGTGGTGATCGAGGAACCGAACAAGGAGCGCGGCATCGACGGCGCGATCTACCTGTGGGTCACTCCCCTCGACACCAATCGTCCGGTGGCTACGCCGCGCGCGTACAAGCTGCCGTACCTGAAGGAGAACCACTCGCAGCTGTCGGATGCGCAGCGCAAGGCGCGCCAGGGCATACGCCAGATCGGCGTGGTCGAGCGCGCCGGCGGCGGCAGCGGCAGCTCGTTCTTCAAGGTGAATGCGGACAACCGGATCCGGCTGCGCGTCTCCGATGCGCCGATCACCCGCATGCCGGAGAAGTGATGATGGCCCGCCTGACATTGATCGCGGCCGCGCTGCTGGCCGCCGGTTGTTCGGGTTCGCCGCAGGGCGATTCCTACTTTCCGCTGGATGTGGGTGCGCGCTGGGAGTATGACGTCGCGTCCGACATCGACAACACGCTGACCCACAAAACCTATGTGGCCAGCGTCGACCGCATCGTCGAGAACGAGGCTGGCGACGAGATCTTCGTGCGCCGTATCGAGGCGCCGTCCGAGGTCGGCATCGAGTTCTGGCTGCGCAAGGACAAGGCCGGCATCGTGCGCATCGCCAAGCGCGTCGATGTCGAGGAGCAGGCCAAGCTCGACCGCGACCCGCGCATGGTGCTGAAGACCCCGCTGGTGCAGGGCGCGAGCTGGATGGTGCCGAGCGAGCCTTTCATCATCGGCCCGAAGACCGACCTCGGCCTGCGCGAGGTGAAGATGCCGAAGGTGCTGATGAATTACACCGTCGAGGCGATCGACGACACGGTGACGGTGCCGGCAGGTACGTTCAAGAATTGCGCGCGTGCCGTCGGCGTCGGCATGATGCCGCTGTTCGTCGATGCGGTGCAGGGCTTCGTGAACCTGACGCTGACCAATCGCGAGTGGTACTGCAAGGGCGTGGGACTGGTGAAGGTCGAGCGCGACGAGCCGCTGAACTCGATGCTGTGGTCCGGAGGGAAGGTCACGATGGCGCTTACCGAATACAAGCTGCCTTGATGTTTGATGGTGGGTAGTGCAAAGCGAAACCCGCCAATACGTCCCCCGAAAAAATAAACCGGCCCCGAGAGGCCGGTTTATTTTTGTCCGCGAGAATCGTGTCATCGGCTCGCACAAACAAAAAGGCCGACGGCGAACCGTCGGCCAAAGCTGCATGGGATGATGCTACGAATTCAGTATCCCAATGCAGGCGGGAGTAAAGCGATTACTTGGCGAGCTTGAAGACCCACACGGAGCCGCCC
>JACCDI011438637.1_pt1 | contig 12870 bp, 11 predicted proteins | sample 7442791 | NCBI WGS metagenome assembly JACCDI01 (sample SAMN15323434, study PRJNA562643) | freshwater metagenome | isolation source: river surface water | place: USA:Blue River Watershed | collected 2017-08-15
CAGTAATCCCGCAATATTTTCATTTTTTATTTTTATATTTTTGCTGATTTACATCCTCATAATTTTTTGCAGGTGAAATGCACAACCTCCCCCATCCCCTGAACCTGTAATTATCCAAAAAAAATGAACAATGATGACTGCTAATAATGCACACTATGAATGGCACCCCTGGCCATAGGCAATTACAGTGTAGTGATTTGTACAGTGGGGGGGTATGTTGTCATCCAGTGCTTAGCAAATGCTAAATCCAACCCATCTAATGATCCAGAAATAGTGTCACCATCCACCTCTACCATACCTTCCACTGTCTCTCATCCTGACAAAGGAGACTATTGCTACCTTCAAATCAATTCAATCTTCCACACCACTTAACATATGGAACTGTGATTACATCAGTCATGTTCCAGGACCAAATGGTTCCAATTCTCAAATGAAATGCCACCATTGCAGGTTAACTCTTGGTAATGTGTACTCTATTTGTATACTAAAAAACATCTTGAAAAATGGTCAAATTCAATTTTGTAAACTTAATATGTCTTAAAAAAATGGTCAAATTCAAATTTGCAAAGCTAACATTTCAGTTGAAGGAAACTACCATGGATGTTCCATTGTAGCAACAGATGACCATTCATGTTGGTCTTGAGAAGACTAACAAAATTGAGTATTTAAAGATCAAATGACACAGACCTTGAAATGGCAATAGCAGACTTCTTTCATTGGGAAAATATTTCCAACCAAATTGTTGAAGTGACACAGTTCAGACAAATTACATCTTTCTAGACTACTGTAAAAGTTGGGGTTTAAGAAACACCAGGCTTTAAGAAACACTTATTAAATTTGACTTAGGAATGAAGTAGGAAAATTAAGAGTGAAAAGATGGAGCAGTACTAAAACTTGAATAAGCAAATCAAAAATACAGCTGTTTGTACAACAAGTAGCAAACCCACTTTTTGCAATATCAGTGCTATCCATTAATTTCAACAAATACCGAAAAAGTAGATTCCTCTCAAATCATAAAAATGTTTTTGGATACAAACTTTTGAGCACCAGCAAAAATTCCACTGCACCAAAAACACACATAATTAGAATGAAGAGATTTTTAATTCCATCATTCAGCCAGATTTTGACCCTTTCACATGCAATTTTCAATCCTAAACTGTTGAAAATTACAATTTACCCGCAAAATAAGGCATCAAATATTTATAAAATTAATCAATGACTGTAATCTATGGTTACAGTGGAATAAAGCAAACTATTACCTTTCATTTGATGCTCAAAATGCTATTTTTCCATGACTTAATTTTTGTGCCAATTTTCATCCATGACTGACAAGTTATGGTCGGGCATGTGCACACTTTTTATTGAACTGTCTTAAACAAGCAAATAATTGAATCCCTCTTGTTTCACAGTTTGGGCAAGTGCTGCTGTTTGATTTCAAAGTGCCTGAAAGTTTTATTCAATTTTGCAAAAATCATATGCATGAATTTTACAAAAATATTTAAATAGGAATTTGGTACACAATGAAACAAAACTTTCAAAAAATATAAATTGAATGAATTTAGGAATTCATGAATTTATGTTGTGGATCAAAGTTTTTGAACATCACATCTGTCCAAAGATTTGAGAAAGATTTAAAAAAAATGATATTTTATGCTTTTGCATGTTTGAATTTTAACAGCGCTCCAGTGTTAATGAGCTTGGGACTTTTTGTGTTTCTCAAACCCTGGCGTTTACAGTAGTGAGAAAAGGCTTCAAATATCCAACTCAGAAAAATGGAGTTGAGTCTATATCAGTAATATCATATGTTTACATAAATTGTAATTAAACTTTTTTGCCATGAAAGGTGAACTACTTGATGTCAACTTCACATTGGTCTAAGAAAAAAAATGAAGATTACAAAGAAGGCAAAAAGAGTTTGGGTTGGGGTGACTTGGAGACCAGGCAATAATTAAGAGGTTGCCTCTGCTAAATATGTCCATCATATGTGGAGGGGGAGGCACCTGTGGTTGTTTCAGTGTGTGATTGTACAGACAATGTGAGACTGGTCAATAAAAAACTCCCATTGCAGCTTTTTTACTTTTGTCCATATCAAGTGGGACAGACAGTGTTCTGAAGGTCTTGCTGTTTTGAGAAAAAGTGAAAAACATTTCTATGCACAACAAAAAATAAAATAGTACTGGATATTATTTTCTAACATTTTACAATGAAACAAATTTGAGAGCTGTAAATTGTGTATTCAATGTAAAATAAGAAATAAAACTTTGTGGCTTTTTGATGTGTGCACAAAAAGTTGTTTTTCACAATGATGGCTGATGTCAACTCTTCAAAAGACATGAATTCAAAATATACACTAATTTGATTTGAAAATATTTATTACAACAATGAGAAATAATTAAATTAATTTTGATATGCATAATGCCATTTTTGCAGTATTGCTTGCTGGCAACTTTTTGTCTGTTAATAGCTGGACAGATGGGGCTGCAATGGGGTCTTATCTGGTGGATGGAAAGAAGAAAAATGCTGACTATATCATGAAATTATTCAAGAAGAAGTACAAGAGTGGGATGAATCTCACATGTAAATGGATTGCCTTTTCTTTTATGGAGCAGCAAGCATACAAAAAGAAAAGGCTAATCTTTGTACTAACTACCCTCAAGCTATGTGCCTCCATGGAGGGGAGCATGTTCTGTAATTGTTTTTTAGCAATCTGTTCAAACTGAAAACAATCCAGGTTAGTTTTATTTTGTCTATAATTACTTTGTGGTAATATTTTTCTGATAATGTTTCAGCACTTTGTTTTACACATGTACTAATTGTATTATGTTTTTGGAATTGGTTCAAATCATGCCATCATTGCATCATTGATTGCACAAGCTAGCCTTCTCATAAATGGATGCAAGATTGGTTTGCTACAGGGAGCTGGGACAGGCTTTGCATCATGGCTCTATGCCATGCATCAATTACTTTGACAGCACAGGGTATTGAAAACAACAATCCATGGAGCAGGATTTTCATTAGTGGTAATGAATAGTAAGGTGACTCTAGCCCTTCAAGATATTGAGGATGAAGTGTTTTGGGAGGCAATCTATGTTTTTCAGCATAAAGTTTTTCCTTTGTGAAAGGCACTGCAATATTGTGATTCAAACACCCCACCCATGCATAAGATTTATTATCTAACAAAGAGAGCTAGATAAGCTATACTGAAGTCAGTGCATGATTTAGATGATGAGAAAAATTTTGGGCCCTCTGGTAGTGCTGCCAGTGAAGGTTGTGATGAAGAAATAGAAGAAATATTTGGCAGCTACAAGGATAGTGAAGATGACGATGACAACACTTATGATTTTTTGATGCAGAAAGTGATGTTGATAAGGAAACCCTGCAAACAAATATTTTTGTTTCTTGGGACAAGAGAAAGTAGAGGATCAAGCATGACTATTGTCACTATTGCCAGAAATATTTCTGATGATTCCAAAAATTTAGATGGAAAGAAGAGGCTGATTGTAAAGCATGTCATTCAAAAGCTACACCACCCACCCTGCCCTAATCCCAATATTACAACAGAAACAAATAATGAGATTATTGACATTTAATGAAAGGAATCCCATGATTTTAACAAGAAAAGTGGTATATTTGCAAATCAATCTTTTTTAATACATCTGATGCAATTGAAGGCCAGTCTTATATTTGACACAAGTTTTATTCTTGTCCTCACACAAAAGTCCTTGGTTTTGTTGCATGTAGACCAACTTCCATGTGTCTTGGCATTGGATCTGCTGAATAATTATGGAACAATGTGAAACAGATCAAGGACAGTAAGAGGTTGAACCTTGGTGACACTTCTCTGAAAAAATGGGCAATTTGATACATTTCAGCAAGGTTGAATGAAGCACAAATTAAAATAACTTATGATAGTAACAGTGGTACTAGAGAAGAGTTTTTTGGTGATGATTATCTTCAGTAAGTCTTTTTTCAAAAATTTTCTCAGTTCTATTCAAAATTTTTATTTATCATAAAATAATTCAGGTTTGACTTGCAACTGGAGAAATTTGATGTTGATGTCAATGTGCTAAACAAGACTGCTATCAGAAGGAATTTAAATGGATGGGGGATTGGGAGAAAGAAAAGCACAACAAGAATGACACTGATGTGAGTGCACTTTTGTAAACAAGTATAAGGACTTTTGTACCATCTACCAGTGCAGAGTGAAAATGATATAGATATGATGTATTTCATCCAAGAGAATGACATTGTATGGTGTAGAGGCAGGGATGGGGGATGGACAATATTTGGTCACTGTAAAGACCCAGATATTGAAGAAGACAAAATAAAACCATATCTTGCTGTTACTCTCATCTGTAATACAGTTCAGGCTGAGGGAATAAGAGTTCAGAGACCAGAAATTGGCTCATATGATTGGAAAGTATAGGATCTAGATGTAAACAACATATGACAATAGATATTTTCTATTCTGTTCTATTTTTGTACTAGTACCAAGACACTACCAACACAAAGGATGTCAATAAATCTCTATATTTTCATGTCATTCTAAAGCTTAACTGTCATATTTTTTGCAATGTCTGTTGAAAATTTACTGACATGTTACCAACATGTCACAGAATGTCTGTCCTGTTGGTGTTTGAAACAACACAACACAAGAAGACATTTCCAACTAAGCTGGACATTACCGCCCACCAACAGTTGATCTTGCCACTAGAGCCACTCCTTGCTACAGCACCACCTGTTGCCACATATCCTGAGCTCACCACAGCTTGTAGTCATATTGCATTTCAATGCGACAAATATTTGTCAATGATGTGCTGCCCTCACCAGTGCATTTTCTTGTCACCACAGTAATTTTTCTTGTGTTGTTGCTGTGTTACCTTTCCACTGGACTTGCGATTGGTGCCAAGCACAGATTGTCATTGTAGCACCATTCCACTGTCTTGTCTCATTGCTGCTGCTTGATATGTCTAGGCTTCTTTTAATCACAAATCATGATTGCTGCTTGGATTTTACAGCACCAGCTCACCACCTAGCCTCATCATCATGTCTCTTGTCTACAAGGCTACTTGTCAATGTCAAATGCAAATCTGTCTCCACAAGCACCAAGTAGCCTTGTCATTGTCATCTACAGCACTCCTTGCATAGCCTCAGCATTGCCATCTGGTTGCATCTGCTGATTGCCTTGCCTGATTGCCATGTGACAATTCTCCAGGATATTCAACCATACCAAGCGCAAATCACTGCTGCAGCACTGTACCACCCAGCTTCATTGCCACACTGCACAATGCAAGGCTTCTTGTCAGCAACCATTGCAACTTGTGGCCACAGCACCAGTGCACTGCCTTATGCTGGGCTTTTTGTGCCAAGCAAAGCTTATCAACACAACAATAGCACATATCCCATTACTCATTGGCAACCTTGACAATGTCCCGTAATAAGTAAAATTTGGATGGACCCCATTTCACTTGAGGGTCAACATGTAAAGTGTTACAGAGCTTCCTAATCATGAGGATATCCTTGAGGTCATATGAGACAACATGATTTTCAAGGGAATTCACCTTTGTTAGGTTACCAAAAAGAATTCTTGTATGTAGGTGGAATTGGTGTTTCCAACATCAGCCTCATTGCCATCCTTGCTACTTTGAGCAAAATTCTTTGCTGATCCAAATCCAGGCTTCAATGGTTTAGTGCCAGCAGTGTATTTTGAGGAAAACTGCTTAAACCTTAGTCTCCTTTGTTATCTTTCTCTATAACACCTGATTATGCTTGATTCCCATGGGAGTACATCCTGTAGGAAGGCAAAAATAAGTGCTGATAGTTTGCGCAATGGTGTCAGTTTCATTGGAAGGAAGTTGGTTGGCAGTTACTTATGGTAACTGGCAAATGCAAGGTAGATGTCTCATAGTCCAAAGTCAAATTGCAAGATATGTTGTAGGTTTTGCAGATCAAAGGCAATGTTGAACTTGGAGCACTTGAAAGTCTTAGGCTTGACCAGAGGATGCTCTAGCAGGCAAAAGATCAGCTTCATGGGTGAGATAGGCTTGCATGATTGCTTGCTCAATAGTACAAATAGAACTTGGTGGAGTACTAGAGGCTGTTCTATCAGACATGAAGGGAGTCACTGGTGTTGTCAATATGGCCAGTATGTACAGCAGCACTGGACTCAAGATATGACAAAGTCATAGTAACAATGATACAGGGTTGATACACTACCCCCTTGATCATCAAATACTCATTACCACTTGTACAGCTCCAAATATGATAAGGTCAAAATATCTCAAAAGTTGGCAAAACAAGAACAATTCAGTTTTGAGATTAGTACCTTTGTTGGTTGACACGGGTTACTTCAAGGCAGATAATTTTGTATCCTTGGTTGTTGGGCATACCAAAAACTTAGCAGATTGCTTTTTAATGTGCTGAAAACTATGAATAGAAAGAAAAATTCAAATCTTTGAGGATGATCAATTCCTTAAACAGATTTACAGTAACTTTACAGGAAAAATCAAACAAAATCACATTTTCTCCATGAATGAAAACAGATGTGACTCAACAAGGCAGGAAATCAAAAACACATTTTTCATGGCATTCAAAGTTTGTGACCACCCAAAGGCAAATATCCAGATGCACAATTGCATCATAATTGGATTGAAGAGGGATCAAAATCTCCAGAGAAGATCAAAAGTGAATAAAGCTTTCATGGTCAATAATACTTCATTTATAAAAAAACTCTAACAAATTGACCTCTTGTGCACTCAATTTATGAAAAGTTGTAAGTCTCTACAAAAGTTATAGACAGTGTGTCAATACAATATGGCAGGATGTTACTTACCCATAACCTACTCAAGAGCAATGACAAGCTTACAATTCTGATGTCATGGCCAACAAAGAAAAATGATGACAAAAATGGAGTAAAAATTGGAAATAAAGTTAAAGTTGTAAGCAATTGCACATGAAGAAGGGAAAAGAGAATATTGATGAAAAATAGGATTAACTTGAATACACTAAATTAAAATTCTAACAATGATATGATTCTATTGAACCATATGAGTCAATGGAATTTTGTTTTTTGGTCCAGAATTAACAAATATTCAAAACTGTTGTAACTTTTTATCTACTCACTCTTTTTTGTGGTTCAAAATTCATTTTGGGGTAAAAGCATGCAATCATATCAGTTGATGAAACCATTTTTATTCATTTATGTTTTTGAAAAATGTGTGATTCAAGCACTGTGGTTAATTGATCAACTGCCTTAATTAGCTGTAAAACTGATAATTAGGAGTGAAGTTTTTATGAACTCAGTGACAAATCATGTCTTATATTAAGTCATATTACTTTGCACAGATGACTTAATGCACCAAATATACCCCTCCTGAGATTGCAACAATTTTTCATGGATGAAAATCCAGCCATTTACACAGAGCACCATCATCCAATGGTTGCCCACAGTAAAAATTCCTCCACATTGCTCTACTGCATTTATGGACTGATTGAGCCCCAGAATGACAAGAAAACATCAAAAACCCCTTGTGATGGTATCTGATGATGTTGTGACCAAGGGAGATCATGATTTAGGGCCAAAAATGGGAGCCCCATGATAAAAAAAACAGTACAATGTGAGGTTCTTGAGGGCTGTTGCAAGCTATTGAGGTCACCTTGACAATGTTTCCAGGCCCCCCAAACACCACAGATGCAACCAATATTGTGGCAATGACCATTTTAACTAATATTTACAATATTAGTGAAAAAATATGAAGGAAATTCTACTAATCTGGGCCAACAAAATTTTTTCATCTAATTGTGGGCTGAAAAATCTAGAATATTCCAATCTTGACACTCTAAAAAACTCAATTTAATTTAGCATACAAAATCATAATTTTGATGATTTTAGCAGCAATGCAGTTTTTTTGGAAGCTCTTCATACCTAAAACAGAGATGTTGCTGTAAGGTCAATGTAGGTAACTAATTAGCTATTATTTTATTTTTTCAAACTCTTCAATGCCCCTAGAGACCAATTCAAACCCTTTCAATGGCAAAGATATGCCAGATATGTTGCAGTTTTTGATATTAGCTAGTATTTTGATATGTCAAAAAGAATCTGATACCAAGCAATCTATGATTTATTAAGGTTGATTTGTCTTCTAAATATCTGTCAAGTGTGATAGATTAATCAAATTTCCTCTTTGCTCATGGTACCTTTTTTGTACCTAAATGTTTTTCATTTTCTCAAAATGAAAATTATTATTGACACAAAGGTATGCACATGCATGTAAGCCAAATCATACTAAATGTACCTTTAATGGTTGTTTTTGCAATATTTTGATCTGATCTACTGTCAATAAGAATTTTTGATTGGCAACTATTAAATAATATGAATGATACAGAATAATAATCATGTATCAATTATTTTTTGATTGACAACAAATAAATAATAAAAATAATACATAGTAACAATCATAATACTTATAAAATATGACATAGGTACTAAATTATTTTTTCAAGTTAGCTTCTGTTCAGCCATTGCCAATTTTGCCATAGCTTTTTGCACATACTCTGCCTCCTTCAACAGGGCATCAATATTGTCAAACACATAACCCTAATCCCCTCCACCAATATCATCCTCCTCCTTAGAACAATATCCTTGTGAATTGAATTTGGCCATTGAGAGAGTTTTGAGTGTTGGTGAATTTTTTCCATCAGAGATCCCATTCATTCCACCAATTTGTGACCTGGGAGAAGTTGTCAAAGTAGTCAATGGTTTTGCTGTCAGGTTATTGTTCTTGGTCAGAGTAGACATGCTGAAAAGGGCTACAATATCTATTGTTGATCATCATCTGCAACAACTTCTTAAGGCAGAAGCATTCAAGCACAGTTGTTTGTCTTTCCATCCAGTGATTTATTGAGCTTTCTTTTTTCCATGGAAATCTGAAACCAGCAGCAAGTAACCAGTCATCAACCGCAATAGCTTGTATAGTTTCTCCTCTGGTCAGCTCTGTTCCCATGTAATCTATTGTCTGAGATGCTGAACCAAAATGGGCAGATCAAGACTGCATCAATCCACCATCCACATAGTCTTCTCTTTGTTTGTTCAACTTGGATGATGCCACCACACCTGAACCACCTCCAGCTGCAGCAGACCAGAGCATCTTGACTTTATGTTTATTGGACAAAGTAGCTGGGTCACCAATGGATGACAAGGAAGGTTTTGTTTTTGAAACCACATTGGCTTTATTATTCTTTGCACTGCAAATGTACTGATTTTGGATGACACAGGCTGTTATTGCCGACACTGATACATCAGTTGCTGTGGTTGCAGCAGTCATGGCAACAGTGTCCTCCCCATCCCATTGCAATGAGAGGAAGTTGTGAAGGTGTGGGGACAATTGGCATCATTGCCATTTGGTGGTGGAGGCACCAACACCATAGTGTCAATTGGCTTTTTGTAATTGTACATTGATATAATTGGCCATTGTATCTTGAAGTACCTGCAGAAGTACTAACCATACACCCTGCTTTGTGCCACTGAAAAAGTAATGCATTTTTATTTATTTGGATTTTGATGTGTTACAAAAAGCATACATTAGGAGCTTATCCTACACAGCTAGCAACTAGTGCATCCAGTAACTCTGAAAGCTGAGGGTTTCCTCTTGTATTTGGTACATTATTATTTTTCAGAGCTGGAATAGAAGTTTGAAAACAGACAGTGTAGAAAATACTTCGAAAAAACCAAAAATATTGTTGGGTCACTCTTTTTCCAACTTTTTTAGTATCCTGTTTTCCTCTCCATTACGAACGACAGAGATTAAAAAGTGAAATAAGTATGAAAAGAATATGTACTGAAGGAACTAGTTGTTGTTGTGGTTCCGGATTCCGGAAGTGGGGAGGAGTCACATAAGTTGTGTATTTTAGACATTTGGTACATTTTTACTATACGGTTCTACCTTGATTTCCGCTTCCAAGAGATGATGACGTGATTGTACGAGTGTCAAAAATATTTTCAGGTCCGGAAGAAGGGGAAAATATGTTAGTGTGATTTTGACTCTTAACCCCTATCTTGTCAGCCCGGCCAAAAACGGACGAGCTCCGCTTGCTCGTCCAGGGGGGTGGACGAGCTGAGTACGTAAACGCTTAAAATGGCTCTAGCTCATCCACTTGGACGAGCTAGGGAGCGGTTAAGAGAGGTATCTTTTAAAGATATGTAATAAGATACGTTTCAAAGCCATAATTTATGGATCAGGTTGTTTTTTATTCCACTACATGAATGATTTTGACCATCAGATGTCAAAAAAGTGGACCAGCAACGGTGATATCTTTTTTGGATTGTAGGAAAATGGACAAGCTCCTGCTCATGTAAGAGGGAAAACAAGATAGGGGTTTACCAACTCGGGATGGACACAACATGGATACCATAGAAGCAGAGATAAAATTGATCAAAATTTTGCCCAATTATCCAAAATTGGGCAAAAATAGACCAGCATCGTATGCACATGGTCAAAAACCCAAGTGATCAGGAATGAAAAGATAAGGAGTCCATAGTGATTCTGGTGAAAAATAGTCAAAGAAAGTTTTTGATCAATTGAGACACCAATTAATTCTTCTGTCAAACATGGATGTTCTCAAACTCAAATTTGGAAGGCGGGCCTAAGGTTTTATCATCTTATATGGTATATTTTGTCTTGCTTACATCAGTACTTGGGATTATACAATATTATTTCATGAAAAACAAAAAATGTTTTGGAAGATAATCACCTACCATACATAATATTATATTCAACAAAATTTAGCATATCAATTGACAACAAATTTAACTTACCAGGCAAGTAGACATAGTTGTTCCTTCAATTGTTCTCCCTTTGTCATCTGTCTCATCTTTTATTAGTGATTGAAATAAGAGTGGCAACAAGTTTACATTTGAGGAGCAGCACACAATTTGTCCCTCCCCCACATTTATGCCTGTGAGTGCAATTGAGATCCCACATTTCATCAACTGATCTCATCACATTGATAAATTGATTATTCCCTATTGGACTCCCTACTAACTGATAGAATGGTGATAGAATTAATTATATGGCTGCTCAGGAATGGTGTCATATCAAAATCAACTCATTCTATAAATGTTAATAGTCCATAAGTCTATATTGCCACTCAAATTGTTACTATTGCAATTTGCCTAGTTTGGTGTATATGTGGAAGTGTGCATGCACCTGCAGTACATTTTGTTCCATTGCAAACTTTCTCCCAATCACTCTACAATGATCTTCTCAAATTTAGCATATATCTCATAAATCATCAAATACAAAAGAGTATTATCTCACATCTTGAAAGACAATCAGTGATACCACATGTCTTCTCCAGGAGAAGTAAAGAGGCAATATCAATGATGCTGGTAAAGTTAAACATTTCCATACCTTACTTCACTAGTAAATATTGTTGCCTTAGATAATACATAATCACCTGTTTATTGTACTAGATTTACAGGAGTCTTTGTGAAAATATTGAAAACTCTTTTTATTGATACTTCCTTGATCCTTAATCTATATTACTTTCTTTGAACAACTTTATGTATGCTCAAAGTCTCCTTACAGGCTTTTGATTGGTGTTCAGCATACATAAGCTTGCATAAGTTCTGATGGAAGCTGCAATATGAGCATGTAAATCATTTTTTGACAACATTGGTAGATGCAACACCTCTTGTACTATGCATATGCAAGCCAATCAACTTTAATAATCATGCAAAAACTTCATTGTTGTATTTATTCCCTATGAATCAAATCACCATGGGGCTACATTCCCATGGTCATCTAAGCCCATTGACAGTGACTAATAGATCCCAGACTGATAGAAAAGTTCTTGCTCTATGATTTCCCATCATGCTACCTTAATATAAAACACTGTCCCATGGCTCTAAATCCTTGCTTGAATACTGCATATGACATTGCAATCAACCACACAACACTAGGGTTTGGGATGTGATGGGTGACAAGAAATCAGTACTACATTAAAAATTATGAAGTAATCAAAGCATCATTTTTACTACGTCAATATTTTCTAAATATTTGTTATCTTGTATTACCATCATAATATCTGCTCTGTTGGATGCTTTTACATCACATCAACAAAGCATGGAGTCTTTCTCTACTATTGCTTGCAGAGATAGGATGGGTGGGTTTTGATTCAGTGGTGTTGCCATTGCCATTATAGAGGTGGTTTGTGGGTGGACGGGGATTATTGAAACTCAATGATGGCAGCAAAAAGAGTGTTAGCTCAAAGGAAAATTCTATTCAATTGCAACATGCCTAACAAAGACCCGTACCAAAAATGTTGAAATTTCTTGTATGGGTTTCAAATTTTGTTTTTTAAGTTAATTTTTTGGCATTCAGTATTATTTGGAATAGCAACATTGAGAATAAAAAGAGGTTAAGATTTTCCTTTTCTCGACTGTTTTCGCGGTGCTTGTGACGCAGCGTCATCAAAATTGTAGCAATGGTGAAGCATTTCGGTCATTATTTAAGTCCATTCCATTGAGTGATTGACATGGTGCGAAATTGTAATAGTCTGGTACCCACGCAGCTTAGTAGGAGTTCTGAATACCGAGTTACTCACTCGAATTTTTTGTTATCCCTAAGACGATTGTTTTATCCTTTCTAACGAAAAAAAGCGAACACTGATGTATGCTTTTGTACGATACCTTTTAGAAATAACAATACGCAATTACTTCTTCGTATTAACCGAGTACAGTATCACCTAATTGCTAGTTAATACAATCATTATCCGATTCGTCCATTTCATCTCTGATGACAGCTATTTTCGGGCTCACGTGGAGTATCGTTGTACCCAGGGTACGTACTCTCTCAATACAGAGCTATTATC